>Ga0233442_1001633_pt1 | contig 16574 bp, 17 predicted proteins | sample SI_123_September_3_FD_182789 | JGI IMG/M metagenome (GOLD analysis project Ga0233442, IMG submission 182789) | Seawater microbial communities from Saanich Inlet, British Columbia, Canada - SI_123_September2016_150_MG | ecosystem: Environmental > Aquatic > Marine > Inlet | place: Canada: British... | reverse complement strand
ATGTAGAAACATCATGTGGAGATAAAGATAAACTTTTGTCTACTTTTGAGAGAATGGAATCACAATTAAGTGATTTAGCTAATGTTGAAGCCATTACCTCAAACACTTCCAAAATTAATACCAAACGCTACGCGTTAATAGATATTTATGAAAATGTTCATGATATTTTAGATATTAATGATGAAAACTTAACACACAATATTAATGATGAACTTGTAGAAGTCGACTTTAATCTTTTTTCAACAGCATTAAAAAACTTGATAGACAATGCTTTTAAATATGCTTCAGAACTGCCAATAGAAATACGTGTTGAAAATAAAAACATCATGATAATAAACAGAGGTGTAGCACTACAAAAACCTATTGAAAACTATCTAACTCCTTTTTCAAGAGATAACAACTCTTTACAAACAGAAGGATTTGGACTCGGTCTGTATATTACAAAAGAAATTTCAAAACGACATAATATAGCACTTGGATATGAATATATGCAAAATTCGCACTGTTTTATTATGAAAGGGGCAATTTTATAAATGGAAAAATCTCAAAAAGATCTCAAAAAAATATTTTTATTTGGTGGGATAGCTATTTTACTAACTTCTTTTGTTTCTAACTACTTCAACCAAGATCAGCGTACTTTAGCCTGGTACCCAATTAAGCGTGTAAAGGCGAAATGTGCTACTAATGAGTACGAACTATTTTTAATGCAACATACAAAAGTGAGACAAAGTCAACAGTTTTTTATTGATACTACAAATAAAAAAGAGCGTGATTTATCTGCGTGTACTTTTTTGGCTATTGATATTTATGAAAAATGGAATGGTATCAAAGAGAGTCGAAATGACATTCAGGTACAAAATACCATTATAACTGGAAAACAAGCCTCAAGAAATACGATATCACTAGTTAATGGTAATCAGAAAACAAGTCGTGTACAGCTGCCGCCATACACTTTAGAAGATGAAAAAAAGAAGAACTAACTTTTTCTATAGTTTTTTTTAGTTTTTAGAGTTTAAAACAGCTCTAAAAACTAATACCCACCACAATTTCAGGATAACTATTTGAACTATTTTCATAAAATTCTTCAACCCATCCTAATGACGCATAAGAACTTGAACTCGTAACAACACTTATACCTGCTCTTACACCATAAACATCATACTCACTACTTGGGACACGGCTTGTGGAGCTTACAAAAGTCCGACGATAAAATGAACCTAAATAGGGTCTAAACTTTTTATGAATAGGGGCAATATAAGTAACAGGAACACTCACTTCATTAATAGTAGGAGAAGCACCAAACCAACCACGATATTCAATTCCCGTTAAAAGGTTATCAATAACAAAATAACTTGCATTAATACCAAGTACCGTGTAACTCGAATTGTAAGCACTACCTGAACCTACCACTAATCCAAGACTAGTGCCTCCTTTTGCAAAAGGATTTGCAAAAAGAGAACTGCTCAATAGTAATCCTGTTATAAAAAAAGGGAAAAGAGCCTTACGCCCCACACGCATCAATTTCACCAAGGTCAATATTATTACCTTGGCCACTAATAATTTCTACATTTTCACGAATTAATTTACCATTATAAGTAATAGTATAAGAAAGTTTTGTTGTATCACGAATAGTGTTAATAGTTGAGCAGTACGTTTCAATACTTGCCATTACCCAACGTGCTGCAATTTCATCTTCAACAGAAGAGTTAAAACTGTAAGTTAAAAGAAGTTTTTCAAACTTTTTAGGGTGTTCTTCTGCACGAGTAATTTCACCATCTACTACTAAGTCCGTTACTTCAAAACCTTGATTTTTTGGTAATAAGATAATGTCTGTTGCACTACACGTGATAATTCCACTTAAAAAATACTCAATTGGAGATATTTGTGGGCAGTCAATTATGAAACTTCCTTTTGCAGTAGTAGCTTCAAATTTCATCTGTTCTTTGTGTGATATTGTAATTTTCAATCTGTTTCCTTGATTATTTATTTAAATAGTTTTTGTAATACTCAATTTGGTCTTGAGTACGTTTTGTAGCGGTTCCACCTTGAGATTCACGAGCATTCATTGAGTTACGAAGCCCTAAATACGGAAGTACATCTTCTTGAATTCTAGCATCAATAGTTTGCAGTTCACTCAGCTCAATTTCACTTAAATCAATTTTCATCGCTTCTGCTCGAGCAACGGCGTGACCTGTAATGAAATGTGCTTCTCTAAATGGAATATTACATTTTTCTACTAAATAATCGGCTAAATCTGTTGCACTTAAATGTCCTACTTTACAAGCAGTTTCCATATTATGTGCTTTTACTGTCATTGTTTTAATAGCTTCATTTAAGATAGTAAGTGAAATTTCTGCCGTTTCAACTGCATCAAAAACACCTTCTTTATCTTCTTGAGTATCTTTATTGTAAGCTAATGGAAGCCCTTTCATAACAGTAAGAAGTCCTACTAAAGCGCCATAAACACGTCCTGCTTTTCCACGTAACAGTTCAGGGACATCAGGATTTTTCTTTTGAGGCATAATAGAAGACCCCGTTGAATACTCATCTGAGAGTTCAACAAAGCCAAACTCATAACTTGACCATAAAATCAGTTCTTCAGAAAGACGTGAAATGTGCATCATCATAGTTGAAATGTTAAATAAGATTTCTAAAGCAAAATCTCTATCACTTACAGTATCTAAACAGTTAACACTTACACTATCAAAGCCTAATAATTTTGCACTATATTCACGATCAATTTTATGTGGTGTTCCAGCAAGTGCTGCGCATCCTAAAGGTGAAAAATTATTACGTTGGTAAGAGCTTTCAAAACGTTCAATATCACGTTTAAACATTGATACATACGCTAATAAGTGAAAACCAAAATTAATAGGCTGTGCATGTTGTAAGTGTGTCATTCCTGGTAATAAGGTTTCAGTATGTTCAGATGCAACATCTATAAGTGTACTCATTAATGGTTTTAGTAATGCAACAATTTCTAAATTTTTACGAAGTGTAAAACGTCTAAAATCAACGGCTACTTGATCATTACGGCTACGTGCAGTATGTAATTTTTTACCCGTATCACCAATAATTTGAGTTAAACGTTTTTCAATACCCATGTGAAGGTCTTCGTCACTAAGTTCCCACACAAAAGTTTCATTTTCAATCTCTTTTTTAACTTGTGCTAAACCATCTTGAATACTTTTAAGTTCCTCAGTATTTAAGATACCTTGCTTTTGAAGCATTGCAGCATGAGCTAAAGAACCTTCGATATCTTCTTGATACAACTTTCTATCATACATAATTGATGCATTAAATTCATCTAAAAGAGACGCTGCTTGTTTTGAAAATCTACCTGACCACATTTTTTCCAAAGGTTTTCCTTTTATTATCTATTTATTTTAAAATCTACTGTTACTACTTAATTACACGCAGGAACATTACCACTGTCTTTAGCGTATTCTACTAAGAAATCTTTTAAATGTTTCGCACGTTTTGAGTATTTTTTACTCTTAAAATATTTCCAAGAACGTTTGGCCTTAGAGTTTTTAAGATGAAGTGTAGACAATCCTTTACCCTTAGACTTCAAGAGTTTTTTCCACTCTTTTTTCTTTTTGGCAACTGCCATGTCTTGTCCACCACCATGACATTTACGACATTTTTTAACATAAAGCTTCTGCCCTTTATACACAGCAGCTTCGGCTGTGGATATAAAAGCAAATAGTGTTAGTAAAATAATTATTTTCTTCATGTCATGTCCTTAATATTACAGTTGGTATTTTTTTTCTAATTTTTCATCTAAAGTCCAAAGACCTTTTCGTTTTAAATCTTCAACAACACCAGGAGTACACTCAACATCACCTGGCCATTCACGAGTAAAACCATCAATCGCAGTTTTATTGGTACCATCAATACCAACGGTTAAACCTGATATAAAAATATCACGACCCGCATCGATATTATTGACAACACGCCATAATAACATATAGGCATTTTCTATATCATTTTTCTCAACATCTACAAAAACAACAACACGTAAAAAGCTCATCAAAGGTGTTAATGCTTCAAAATAATCTTTTACATTGCGTTTTTTGTTAATAGATATGACAGTAATTGGGTTTTTCGTATGTCGCATATATTGATTAACATCATAAACATCTGGAACTAAATCTCGAACCTTGACAGCTAAGATATCACTCTCAAAAAGTTGTGGCGCTTCGAGACTTACTTTTCCTGTTGCGTCAATACCAAGTTTACCACCAACTAAGCTTTCATCACTCGAATGATCTAAAGCATCAGTAATACCCTCTGAGATAAAAAGACGTTTAGGATCAAAACGATTTAAAATGTATGTTGCAAGAGAGTCATAGTTTGTAAGTTCCGGTCCATTTTCATCAATAAAAATAGCATGTTTAACAAAACTCATTTGACCTGCTCCCCAAAAAACATGCATAAATTGTTTAGCATGACCTTTGTAAAGTGGCTGCATCTTAGCAAGAATTAAATTATGAAACACTCCATTTTCTGGCATATGATAATCAATTAAATCAGGTGCATTTGTTTTAAGAAGTGGTAAAAATATTCGCTCCGTTGCCCAACCCATATATTTATCTTCTAAAGGTGGTTTTCCAACAACCGTTGCTAAATAAACTGGATTTTTCTTTTTTGTAATAGCAGAAACTTCAAGAACGGGGTAAGGCTCTTCTAAAGTGTAGTATCCCGTATGATCACCAAAAGGACCTTCTATTTTCATCTGCTCAGTATCTACCCAACCCTCAATAACATAATCAACATCTCTTGGAATATAAAGTGGCGTAGTTAATGACTTAACAAGTTTTGCACTCTCTTTTTTAATAAATCCATATAACAGTAGTTCATTAACACCATAAGGAAGAGGTGCTGTTGCAGCCCATGTATAAAGTGGGTCACCACCAATGGCAATTGAAACCGGCATTTTTTTACCTGCTCGTTGATATTGGTCAAAAAAATGAGATGCATCTTTATGGATTTGCCAATGCATTCCTAAATGGTTTTTATCGTAAACTTGAAGTCGATACATTCCTAAATTTACCATCTCACCATCTAAACTTTGAGTATAAACTTGTCCCATAGTAATAAAAGGACCACCATCACCTTCCCATGTCGTTAAAACGGGTAGATCATATAAGTTAATATCATCGTTTAACATTTTAACCTGTTGACACTCACCTTCACCTTTTAGCTTTTTAGGAAAAACATTTTTAAGACTGAAGAGATCGCCTAACATTGAAAGTTTGTTTTTAAAACCTGCAGGAGGTTTCATGTGGAGTAGTTTTGTGATTTCGTCAGCTACACCTTCAACAGAGCAGCCAAATAAAAGTTCAACTCGCTTAAAAGAACCAAAGGCATTCATTAAAACAGGTTCATCAAATTTTTTTGCAACACCATTTATTGACTTTTCTTTATCAATAACATTAGTAAAAAGAAGGGCTTTTCCACCATCCTCTTTTTTAACTTCAGCATAGGCTAAATGAGGAATTTCTAAATAGATATCGAGAGGTTCCTCAATAATAGTAATCTCATCATGACGTTTTAGTAATTTAATAGTATCTTGCATAATTTATAATTTTCGATTCATCTCGTCTGCCATTACTTCAGCACGTTGTAAAAGTTCCCTAGCACCTTCGTCAATAGCTTTTAATGCCATCTCTTTTCCAATAGTTAAATAATCTTTTGTTGAAACTAAACGAGTATCACCTATAATTTCACTACCATTAGGAAGTCCTAAAACAGTTTTAACCACAAGGTCACCATTTTCTAAAACGGTAGCATTTACACCAATAGGAACGTGACAACCACCATCCAACATATCAACAAATTCACGTTCAACTGTTGTTTCCATTCTTGAAAATTCATCTTCTAAAGATTCAGCAATAGCAATAACTTCTGGAATGTCTACGGCCTCAATACCTAAAGCACCTTGTCCCATTGAAGGAATCATCTCAAAAAGTGAAATTGGATAAACAAATTCTACCGCTTCTAAAAGTCCTAAACGGTTAATTCCTGCTGATGCTAAAACAATAGCATCAAAATTACCCTCTTTAAGTTTGCGAATACGTGTATCAACATTTCCACGTAAATCTTTAATAACTAAGTCAGGACGAATACGTTCTAACTGCATACGACGACGTAGTGACGATGTTCCAACTACTGCGCCTTGAGGAAGGGCATCAATATCTTCATATTTTTCACTTAAAAGAGCATCACGAACATCTTCACGCTCAGTAATAGCGGCTAAAACTAAACCATCAGGCATTTTAGTTGGTACATCTTTTAAAGAGTGTACTGCAATTTGTGCTTCACCACGTAACATTGCCTCTTCAAGCTCTTTTAAAAACAATCCTTTACCACCAATAGCAGCAAGAGGTTTATCAATAATTTTATCACCCGTAGTTACAATAACTTTTAAGTCAACTTCTAAACCAGGATGTTTTTTTTCTAAAACAGCTTTAATATGCTCTGACTGCCATAGGGCAAGTTTACTTCCACGTGTTGCAATGGTTAATTTTTTCATCATGATAACTCTTTTATATTTACTAAATTTATTATTTTTATTTTACTTTTACGTCTAAATACTGTTTTTTACTACTATCTTTTTCACCATCAAAAAATAGTGTAGGTGTTCCTGAAACCATCATAGAGCTAGCTACCATTGAATCATGTTTACCATGATTCATAACTGCTTTTGAATGAATATCTTGAATTGTTATATGGGTTCCTACAATTTTATTAAAGGCATTTAATATCTTTTGATCATCTTTTTCACGAGCGTCTATAGTTACATTATACATTTTCAATGTAACATCTTTTGCACCTTGTAACTCAGCAGCAGCTGCCGCTTTTGTTAGTGTCACTGCAGCAGGATGAAGTGAAGGAAGTGGGAAATGATAATAATATATTGCAAAATTATTTGGGTATTTTTTCATATAGTTAATTGCTTCTGGAACAAATTTTCTACAAAATGGACACAATGGATCTGAAAAAATTGCAACTTTATGTTTTGCATTTTCATTTCCATATATCAAATTTGATTTAGAATAATAGTCAGCTTTAAAATCAGGTCCAATACTATCATTAAGACGTTTACCTGTTTTAATGTTAATCAGTTCAGGAGTAATTAAATCACCCTTTACAAAATAAATTGAATTCTGAGAAATATCACGAGTAGTCCCATTATTTTTAACTTTACCTTCAAGTTTCAAGATATAAGCATCCCAACCTTGTGCTTCTTTAACTGATTTCTTATTAGCAATAGAGATATCTAAAGAGATAATATTTGGATTTTTACTTAACCCTTTTTTTAAAAAGTTAATTACTTCACTATCTGTCGCGGCTAGAAGTGAAGTGGCTAATATACTACTTAGTGTTAGTGTCGCTGATAATTTCAACATCAATGATTTCATCATCATCCTTTATATTTTGATTGTTATTATAATTTTGATTAAGTCTTCCATCATTAAGAGTAGAAGTGTTATAGGGACTGTTATTTTCAGATTTAGGAGCACTTATTCGATTAACTAGCATTGTAGTAAAAACACTAAATTGCAGTAATACTCCAATAATATCTGTTAAAAAACCAGGGATTATTAGTAATATTGCGCCCACTAAAGTAAAAATATTCATTCTTTGAAATTCACGCATGTCCATTTTTTGGTATGACACTGAGCGTAAATTTTCAACAATAGTTGATTTAAAATTACTTAATATAACCACACCAGTAATTGCTGAAAGAAGTATTTCAAAAAAAGTATTTAATCCACCAATTTGAGAAGACAAATTGACTGAAACCAAAACTTCAAAAAGGAGATAGATTAAAAAGTATATCACTATTACTTCTCTTTATTTAAAAGTTTCAAAAGACCATCAAATACATTTTCAGGTGTAAACGCTTCTTTTTCTAATGTTTTTCTACTCATGACTTCAACGGTTCCTTCAGCTAATGATTTCCCAATGATAACAGTATAGGGATAACCAATTAACTCAGCATCTTTCATTTTAAATCCAAAACGCTCTTTTCTATCATCTAACATGACATCAATACCAGTTTTTTGTAGCTCTTGATAAAGATTTTCAGCAAAAGCAACGGCATTTTCATCTTTAATATTAGAAATCATCACATTAACAAGATAAGGTGCCGTAGACTCTGTCCAGATACACCCTTTTTCATCATGATGCTGTTCAATAACAGATGCCATTAAACGACTAATTCCCAAACCATAGGTTCCCATAGTAAATGGTGTTGCTTGACCTTTGTCGTTTAAGTAGTCGGCTTTAAGTGCTTTTGAGTACGTATCACCAAGTTTAAAGATATGCCCTACTTCGATACCTTTTGTAAAAGAGAGCGTTGCTTCTTTTTTGTTACAAATTGGACATCCATCACCCTCTTTAACTTCAACAATATCAGAGCAGTTTATTCCCTCTTCTAGTTTGAGAACACTTAAATCAACACCAATAAAATGAAAATCTAGTTCATTAGCCCCACAAATTATATTTTTAGCATCTTTAATATCTTCATCAAAATAAACGTCAATTTTAGGACTAATTGTCTCAATATCAAGTGGTCCCATAAAACCAGGTACTAAACCTAGTGCTTTTAAGTCATCTTCGTTCACATCTTCTAAATCAATTGCTTTGAGTGCCGATGTAGCTTTAACTTCTTGTAACTCATCACAACCGCGCATAAAGAAAAGAACGATTTTAGTTTCGTTTTCAAAAATTGCACGTTTAGCTACTGTTTTGAGTGTATAATAACTGTCAATTTTAAAAAAATCACTTAGCGTATCAATAGAGGTAATATTTGGTGTTTTAAAACGATTAAAATCCATAGTAGGAGCATCAGTAGTAACCGTACGAACTGCACGTTTAGCGGCTTCAATATTTGCACCATACTCACAAGAAGAACATACGGCAATTGTATCTTCACCTGAATCTGCTATTACCATTAACTCTTTAGAACCTGAGCCCCCAATTGAACCACTATCTGCTTCAACAACACGATACTCTAAACCAAGGCGGTTTAAAATTCTTTTATAAGCTGATTCTACCACATCAAATTCTCTATCCAAGTCTTCTGTAGAAGCATGAAAACTATAACCATCTTTCATAATAAATTCACGACCACGCATTAATCCAAAACGAGGACGCGCTTCATCACGAAATTTTGTTTTTACTTGATATAAGTTCATAGGTAGTTGTTTGTAACTTGTAATTCGATTACGTACAATATTAACCATCATCTCTTCATGAGTTGGGCCTAAAACAAAATCATTGTCTTTTCTATCTTTAAAACGTAAAAGTTCTTTACCAAATTTCTCTATACGACCACTCTCTTCCCATAAATTAGCAGGAGTAACAAAACTAAGTTCAACTTCTTGAGCATCAATTGAAGCCATCTCTTCATGTACAATTGTCTCAATTTTACGAAGTACTTTTTTTGCTAATGGTAAGTAGTTATAAAGTCCACTTGCCACTTGTGTTACAAATCCAGCACGAGCTAAAAAAATATGGCTTGATAAAACAGCGTCAGAGGGTGCTTCTTTTGAAGTGGGAATAAATGCTTTTGAGTATCTCATAAGGTTCCTAGTTATAATGTCTTTAAGTCTAAAAATTCTTTTCAAATTCAAAAAGAATGATAGCTAATTTATATGGAATTTTTGGTAAAAATTCCTATTTTTAGGTGTAAACAGAGCTTGAAAAGCTACTTTTCTAACTCTAATATATATTTTAAAGAGTGGGCTAAATCTTGAGAACGGCTTTCATCAGTTGTTTGACGTAAACGCTCACTAAAGTCATGTAAAAAACGTTTTATAACTTGTTCACTAAGCTTGGTAACTTCATCGGCGTATTCTTTTGGAATGAATCCTTTTTCTAAAACACGTTCTGTTTCATCATGAGCTGCTTCAAAACCACGTAAATAAATCTCTTTAATCATCGGTTCAATAGATAAGGTTTGTAACCAATCAAAAAAACTATTAACATGCTTTTTCACAATAAGAAGGGACTCTTTTGCTTCATCTTCTCGTACAGAAATATTTTCACAAATAATAGTTTTTAAGTCATCAATTTGGTAAAGATTAATACGTTCACCATGAGAATATACAATATCTCTAGGAACAGCCATATCAAACCAATATCGTGAAAAATCACAAGATTCAATCATATCATCAGTAATAATAGGTTCATTCGAAGCAGTAGACGTAAAAAGAAGTTCATGGGAGTTAATAGCATCTGCTAAATTTTCATAATCATCAATCAAAACATCTCGTGATTCATCTTTTTCATTGGAGTAGGCTTCTACATACATTTTTTGCGCGTTATCTTTAGTACGATTGATTAATGTTACCGAAGCACCATGAGAAATGAGATGTTTCATCGTGATCATTGACATTTCACCTGCGCCAATAATTAATGCTTTTTTTCCTTTTAAATTAGGAAGTGCTTGTTTAGCTTTATCTACTGCAACACTTGCAATAGATACAGGTTTAGATGAAATATCTGTAGAGTTTCGAACTTCTGCGGCACACTTAAAAGCATATTTTATAGCACGTGCAATTTTTACACTACACAAACCTCTATCAAAAGAGAAACGATACGCTTTTTTAAGCTGTCCTGCAATTTGAGTCTCCCCAACAACCATAGAATCAAGTGAACTAACAACACTAAAAAGATGTTCAATAGCTTGTTTGTCATCAAAAATATCAGCACGACCTTCTAACTCTTCAATAGATAAATCAGAACGTTTATGAAGTAGTTCAAAAATATAATTTGTAGCATCAATAATAGAATTACAACTACAAAAAACTTCAATACGATTACATGTTGAAATTAAAAGCGACTCATTAATAGAACTATGTTCATTTAGCTTTTTTAAACATTTATTTAGCTGTGTGTCATCGTTATATGAAAGACGTTCACGGATATCTAACGTTGAATTTTTATGCGTAAAACTAATAGTTAAGTAATGCATTAAAACGTTCGTTCCATCATTGTTTTTAAAATTGCGACTAATTCCGGTTCGTTGGGAAGTGCATTTTGTGCTTCTAATGAAAGCTTTTGCGCTAATTTTAATGAACGTTCCACACTACTGTATTTTTTAAACTGTTCTAAAATCCATTCACTCTCATCACTATTTAACTCTTTTTTGTGAAAACTTTTTAAAATAGCTTGAGACGAACTATCTAAGTCGTGATATAAATAGATATAGGGTAGTGTACATTTTCCTTCAACAAAATCGTGAAGTGCTGGTTTACCCAAAGTAGCTTCATCTGAGACAATATCCAAGATATCATCAATAATTTGAAATGATAATCCCAAATTTTTTCCATAAGTTTTAAAGGCTACTTCGTCTTTGCCTACTAAAAGTGCAGCAGTGGTAGATGCGGCTTCAATTAATACCGAAGTTTTCAGATATAACATATCTAAATACTTAGCTTCATTATCATTGAAATTTTCTGATAATATCACATCTTGCATCTCACCAATAGAGAGTGAAGTTACTGCGTCCGCTACAATTTTTGCTATTTTCACATCAAAATTAAGTAGTGCACTAAATGCTTTTGAATAGAAAATATCACCTAACATTACTGCGGTTTTACTCCCATTCGTAGCATTAATAGAAGGAACACCACGTCGTAATGTTGCTTCATCAATAACATCATCATGAAGTAAACTTGCGGCATGAATAAGTTCGATGATTGCTCCTAAAAGAGGAGCATCTTTATGTTCTGATGCAATTTTAAGAATTAACTTTGCACGTAAACGCTTACCACCTGCAAGTTTTTTATATAATAGTGTTGCTTCGTCATATCCAATTTCACTTAGGAGTTCTTCAATTTTTTCTTCTACTCTATTCATATCTGCTCATATTTTATATTTGGTCTTTTTTTATAAATTCTAATCCTACTTGATCTGTTGCATCTCGTAAAAAAAGTGTGAACTTCGCTGTTTTCTTTTTATAATCAAAAGATGTAAATTTTAATAAGAGATAAGGCTTTACACCATGTTTTACCGGTACATCTTTTATCTTAACAATTACATTCTGATTTTTATAACTTAAATAAAGCATATTCTGAGAAACATTTTCATCATATGTTTTTAAAAGAACTAAACCCTTATTGTGATATAAAGTCCATCTAAAAAAGAAAATTTTTTCTGAATTAGCACTATTTATTTTCACATATTGAATTTCATCTTTTTTAAGTTCAATCTTTTTTTCAACTTTCCACTCCACACCATGTAGTAGTGTTGTAAAAACAGTAAAAAACAGAGAAACTTTTAAAAGATTAAAAATCAAAAAACAGCCTTTAATATTGATGTGATTATATCTAAAAAATTATAATCACTATAAAAAGCTTATAAAGTTTTACCCATTTTTCCACTATTCATTTTCAAATAAGCTAAAAATCCTAATATTGTTCCAATAGTAATTAAAACCATTCCAATGTTATCATCTTTTTGATACGCCATAATTATCCAACAAACATCCGCAAAAAGATAAACAATAACCGCCTTAAAAATATCACCTTTATAGGTGAAAAATGCACCAATATTAAGAAGAATTCCCCCTAAAACTGCAAAACTAAACATTATCTTCCTTTTTGTCTATTTACTTTTTTACAAATAACACTACAGTGTTACCACTAGTTTTGTTACTACTAAACTTCCATCTATTGTAAAAGTTATTCCATAATTTTTCATACGATATTTCAAGTGTGTCTCTTTAGAAAAAAAACCTTTTTTTGATTCTCCATACTTTTTAATAATTTCATCTCTATTTTGAGGAATTTTTAAAGCTTCAAAATATTTTGTGATTTCTATAGAGATAACATTACCGTCAATAGCATGAAAAGTATAGCCTTCAAAAATATAATCGTCATAACTATTTTTTTCATACATCTCATGATGATGTTGGTACTCACCTAAATCTTTAATACTTTTATGTGTTAAAACATTGTTGGTACTTTGTGTTAAAAATTCTATTAAATCATCAAGTTTCATAATTACCTTTTTACTCTGTATACAACGCTATACAGTAGCGGGATATATACTAGGTTCAAAACCGTTGCCCATGTAATTCCAAAACCTAAAGAGATAGCCATAGGTTGTAAAATTTGCGCTTGTCCTGAAGCAAAAAATATTAAGGTTGAAAGTCCTAAGACAGTAGTAATAGATGTCAATAAAATAGGACGTAATCGAGTTTTAGCCAAACGCATCAAGTCTTCACTATCTTTAGCTTTTGAAATAAAACTCACCATTATAAGTCCATCATTAACAACAACACCGGCAAGACCAATAACACCAATCAGTCCCGGCATGGTTAAGTTTAGCCCCATTATCCAGTGTCCGATATAAACACCAAGTAAAACTAATGGAATTGTACTCAGGACAATTAGCGTTTTAACAATGGAATTAAACAGCCATACTAAAGTAATAAAAATTAAAAGAATGGCAATAATTCCAGCTTGCATCATTTCACGTTGTGTTTTTTCATTCTCTTGTTGCTCCCCTTTTACATGAACTATATAACCAGAAGCATCCAAAGCATCAATAGTAGGTTGCAGCGCTTTCATCACTTCAGCAGAAGTAGAAAGTTTTTTATCAAGTGATGCGAAAACAGTACGAAGACGTTTTGAGTCCTCTTTTTTAATACTAACATAAGACTTAGAAACAATAAAATGACATACCTCTTTAAGTGCTATATATTGTTTTGTATTTGGAATATGTACTTGAAATGATTCAATAGAGCTAAAACTATCTTTTGCATTACCTTCAATACGCACACGAATTAATCCTTGTGTATTGAAAAGTTTTCCATACTCACCTTTTAAATAATAAGCACGTAACTCTTTAGTCAAAGAAGCTTCTGTAAATCCAAGTTGCTGACCATAACTATTAATACGAAGCTTCAACTCTTCTTCACCAATTTCCAAGTCATCTGAAATATTGTCAACCCCAGCAATAGTACTTAAACTTGTTTCAAGTTTTTTTATACCTGCAACCATGACATCACCACGTTGTCCGCCTAAAGATATCTCAATATCATGAGCAACAATACCTGTTCCAGGAACTGTTATTTGAAACTCTTCAAAAAGTTTTTGCTCTTTAAAATTTCTATCATGATAAGATTGTTCGGAAACTTCTTTTAACCATTTTTCTAAATCCATACTAATTGCATGCGCTGTACGTTCACGTTTTAAAATCGAGGCATCGTACTCTAGTGCAAAGTGTGGATTAATATATTTGTTGAAAAAGTTATCTGGTGCTCGTTCATGTAAATCTACAAAAATATGAAAAAGGTTATCTCCAAGTTCTGCTTCATTTTTAGCATCAAGTCGCATACCAATAACACTTGTCACCGATGAATACTCTTCAGAACTTAACTTTGAAAGAATAATTTTTTCAACGTTTGTTACAATTTTTTCACTATCTTGTAAATCATTATTAATGTTCACTTTACCTGTAATATAAATCTGTGTCACATCAAAATCGGGGAACAGTTGAAATTTTGAACTTTTCATCATCATTCCTGTGGCCATAATAATAGAGGTAAAAATAACAATTAAAGATAGTATCCGTCGTTTAAATAAAAAGTGTAATACACTATTATGCCAACTATTTAAAGTATCCCAAATAGCATGTGCCATATGATCTTCTTTGCGAAGTCGTAAAAAATCGTAAGAGTGTAATGGCAAAAAGAAAAAGGCTTCAAAAAGTGAGCTTATTAATAAAACCGAAATCATAATAGGTAGAATTTTAATAAACGTTCCCATCTCACCGGTTAACATTAAAAGAGGTAAAAAGGCAAAAATAGTTGTTAATGTTGCAGTAAGTACTGCAGGGAACATTTCTACTGTTCCTAAAATAGCAGCCTCGCGTCTACTTTTACCCTCTTCAAGATGTCTATAAATATTTTCAGCAACAACTATAGCTTCATCAACAAGCATTCCTAAGGCAATAAGTGCTCCAAGAAGTGACAACATATTCATCGATTGCCCAATAGCATTGGTTACAATTAACCCTATCATAAAGCTTAATGGAATTCCCATTGAAACCACTAAAGCAATACCACGATTTACAAAAATAAGCATTGCCATAAAAACAAGCATTAAACCAAATAAAATATTTGCAAAGACCGTATTAAGACGATTTTTAATCCAAATTGAAGTGTCAGTATATATTTCAAACTGAAATTCAGGATACTTCTGTTCATACTCTTTTAACATTTCACGTATCTCTTTAACTAAAACAATAGCATTACCATTTTTTGACTTTGTAATATTTATAGATACATTTCGTTTGGAGTTATAGTGTGAAATTTCACTCTCATCTGCTAGTGAATACTGAATATCTGAGACATCGCCCACACGTATGTGTTGTAACATCCCGTCCGTTGATGTCACACTAATAATAGTATTCTCTATTTTATTCAAATCTTTTTCACCATTATAGGTTGAAATATAGAGATGCTTACCCTGCTCTTTTATAGTTCCAATAGGGAAAATCGAACTTAAACTTTGAACCGCACCCACAACTGAATTAAATTCAATACCATAAGCTCTAATTTTCTCTTCATTTAATGCAACAACCAATTCAGTATCACTATCACCACGAATAGAAATTTCACTTAAATCTTTATATTTTGAAAGCGAACTTTTTAACTCATTGGCTCTATCTAAAAGAACTTTTGTAGAGTAATCTCCCGCAATAGCAATTAAAACAAGAGGAATATCGTGTACATGTATTTTAGCAATAGGCTCACTCATGTCAGACGGAATATCTTGCTTTGTATTAGCAATAATATCTTTAACATCATTTAATACATTCATATTGTTTGAGTCAGGTTTTATCTCAGCTAAAATAGAGAAAAATCCATTTTTTATGGTAGTTTTCACCGACTCTATTTCACTAATGTTTTTCAGATCATCTTCAATAGTTTGTACTACCATTTTGTCTAAAACATCAGCACTAGTTCCAGCATACCCACCAGTAATTGATATCTTATCCATCTGCATAGGAGGAAATATCTCTTTAGGAATATTAATATAAGCAAATATAGAAAGAAGTAAAATAAAAAGAAGTAAAAAGTGATTTAAAAGCGGTCTATCTAATGAAAATTCAACAAGTTTTCTTATCATGATAAGTCCTAATTAATGTAATTTAAAAAAGTGTGTCAAGAACCTGATTTTTAAAACGAATCTGTTCAACGCTCGCTTTAATAATTCTATTTTCCTCTTCAAGAGCATCAAATTCATGTTGTAATACCGAAATATCACGACTTTTGTAATATATTTTATTTTGAAAATATACTTTTGGAAAAAGAATTAGTAACGCTATAGCCATAAGAAGTATTACATTTATTAAATAACGAAAACCAAATGACTCGACTGGAGTAAAAAGGGGTTCAACTTCATCTAAAAGTTGTGACTTTTCACTCTGAAGAAGTGCTTCTAATTCACTACTATTACTGATATTATGTTCTATCATGATAGTTCTGTTTCACCACTAACTTATAATATCAAAAAGACGTAACTTAGCACTTCGTGAACGTGCAT
>Ga0233442_1001629_pt1 | contig 16599 bp, 14 predicted proteins | sample SI_123_September_3_FD_182789 | JGI IMG/M metagenome (GOLD analysis project Ga0233442, IMG submission 182789) | Seawater microbial communities from Saanich Inlet, British Columbia, Canada - SI_123_September2016_150_MG | ecosystem: Environmental > Aquatic > Marine > Inlet | place: Canada: British... | reverse complement strand
CTTTATTATTATATATATATCAATTGCTGGTTTGATTGTCGAAACCCTGGGGACCACATTTCTCTACACTATAAGTCTGGGGTTTGTGCTTCTCGGCTTGTTTGTTTTTATCTACAAAGTCAAAGCACCAGTGATTACCTAATCCCACGTTTCACGATCAAGGTAAAGTTTAGAAACAGGTGAATTTCTTGTTTTAAATATAAAAACGCGCAAAACGCGCTTTATGTGTTGCTTCGAGATGATTAGTGGCTATATTTGTCATGTATAAAGAGAACAACTGACAGATTTGACAATGAATATCGGAGTTTGAAAATGAAAAACCTAGTATTGAGCATCATAATATTAAGCGCTACTACCCTTTTGGGGCAGGGGAGCAATTCCATCCAAGGCAAGGTCATAGATGAAACCACCCAACAGCCCATTATTGGCGCAAACGTAATTGTTGAGGATGTGAATCGCGGCTCGGCAACGGATGTAGATGGCGATTTTTATATCCAGTCTATGCCTGTCGGTACTTATCGCTTAAGAGTAGACTACATTGGATATACCTCACGGATCATTAGTGACGTTGTGGTAAAATCTAACAGGCCTGCTGTAATCAATATTGAATTACAGGAAACGATCCTTGAGCTAGAGGCTGCAGTAGTGGTTGCCGAGTATTTCATTAAAAGTCCTGATACACCCTCCAGCACACAGGTACAGTCAAGTGAAGAGATAAGAAGATTACCTGGTGGATTCGAAGATGTTGTCAGAGCAATTTCAATACTCCCAGGTGTCGCCCAGGCTGATGGCGGCCGAAATGATCTTATTGTTCGTGGCGGAGCCCCAAGTGAGAACCTGTATATCATCGATAATATTGAAGTCCCCAATATTAATCACTTCGGAACCCAGGGCGCCAGTGGGGGTCCCCAGAGCTATATAAACCTGGATTTTGTTGATAAAACATCTTTCTCTACAGGCGGTTTTACTGCTAAATATGGTGATCGCCTCAGCTCAGTCCTGGATATATCATTGCGTGAGGGTCTCAGCGATCAACTCGCCTCCAAAACAACCATCTCAGCCAGTCAGTTTGGCTTCAATCTGGAAGGTGCCTTACCACAAAACGGTAATTTCCTTTTTTCAGCGCGTCGGAGCTATCTAGACTTTCTGTTTAAGGCTGCAGGCTTTGGCTTTGTGCCGGAGTATTGGGATTTTCTTACAAAAGCCTCCTTCGATTTAAACCAAACAGATCAGATTACCTTCTTGGGTATCGCTGCCTTGAATAATGTGAAATGGTTTAATGATACCGAAAAGCAACGAAACTCAAACAGCCAGATTCTGGGAAGTGATCAAAAACAGTTCGTTGCTGGAATCAATTACCGGCATTTATTGAGCTCTGGTATTTTTACAACAAGCCTAAGCCAGGTGAATGTCGAATATGATTTTCTACAGAGAAGTGCTGATTTAACCCCTATTTTCAGCAACAGCAGTTTTGATCGTCAAACTTCCCTTAAAACAGATTTGACCTGGAAACTAAGCAAATCACTACGCCTCAGCACCGGAGGAAAATTAAGTCGGATAAATTTCTATTCAGATCTGGTTCTCAACCAAAACGATGTCCCTGGTTTAGGTAGCATAAATATTGAAGAGAAATATACCAGGGTTGGTTATAAATCTGGTGTTTACGGACAACTGTCCCAACGTTTCTTCCGCTTCAATTACACCGCTGGCTTGCGTGCAGATCACTCCACATTTTTGGATACCGCACCAGTACTTTCACCACGCTTCTCAATGAACTATAAGTTGACCGGCGATATCTCGGTATCAACCAGTGTGGGCAGATACAACCAGTTTCCAAGCACGATCTGGCTAGTCTCCAATGAGACCAACCGCAATCTTGATCCGATTCAAGCTGATCAGCTTGTATTGGGATTGGAATATCTCTGGCGTTCAGATACAAAAGTCACACTGGAAGCATATACCAAACAGTATAGCAAGTACCCAGTCAGTCTAACCCGAGATTATCTCGTCATGGTGAATACTGGTGCTGGTTTTGGTGGTTCAACGGAGGGCTTTGCATCCTTCGGTGTTGATCCGCTAAGTAGTGAAGGGACAGGCTGGGCAAGAGGTCTTGAATTATTTGTCCAGAAAAAAATGTCTGAAGTTCCCTATTACGGCACCATCAGTATGAGTTATAACCAATCCATGTTTAAAGCATTGGATGGTATTGAACGTCCAGGAAGTTTTGATCAAACCTGGATCATGAATCTGGGTGGTGGATATGTCTTCAATGAAAAATGGGAATTTAGTACCAAGTTCCGCTATGCTTCTGGTCGGCCATATACACCATTAAATGATGCAGGTATGCAGATAACAGAAGCATATAATGCCCTGCGTTTGAATGCCAACCATAATCTGGATGTTCGTCTGGATCGTCGCTGGACCAATAATAGCTGGGGCTTGATCACCTACATTGATGTTCAGAATGTTTATAACCGAAAGTCATCTTCTGCACCATCATTTGACCCCAATACCGGTGAGGTTGGAGAGAATCAAGGCTTTGGAATTTTGCCTACTATCGGAATAAGTGCTGAAATATAGAATTTGCTAATTATCTTAAAAACGCGCAAAAGGTGAATTTTATGATGAATACCCCAGAGCAGACCAGTCCCTATCTTAGTAGTGTTGATGTTGCCCGCATTCTGGATGTTAATGTGGCAACAGTGAAACGATGGACTGAAGCAGGAAAACTGGATTGTGTAAAGACTGCCGGCGGGCACAGAAAGTTCCTCATGCGACATCTCGCTGCCTTTGCAATTGAACATCAGAAGTATGCACAACATCTCCCATTGATCCCGTTTGGAAGTGAGCTAAATCTTGATCTAAATGCTGAATTATTGCGTGGTGAATTCAAGAAGTTGATTCCCTTCTTCCTCGAAAAAGCCACACTTTGTGATTCTACGATCATCCAAAACATTCTCAACAGCCTATATATGGTTCATCACGATTTAGTACTTATTTACGATGATCTCATCACACCAGTTTTGCATGAGATTGGAAGTAAGTGGGAGCGAGGAGAGCTCAGTATTGCTCAGGAGCATCTGGCGTCTCAAACCATAAAAGATGCTATCATTAAAATGCAGGACATCGTTGTGAAACCCGAGATTCGTACACAAAGAGCTTTTGTTCTGACTTTCAGTGAAGAACTCCACGACATCCCAGCCAAAATGGTTCAGCATCTACTGGAGGTTCGTGGCTATCAGGTCCTATACAGCGGTCAAAAAACTCCAGTCGGGGAAACATCTAGCGTCTTTGAGTCATTCCATCCTGAGCGGGTGTATGTTTCTTCTGTTTTTGTGGAAAATGCACAACAGTCTCAAGCAGAATTCAGTGAACTTTTAGAATTGTGCCGAACCAACAAGGCAGCGTTATTCGTTGGGGGTTCCGGTATTGAACAGTTGAAAATTGAAGATGATAATCAGATACATCGCTTATGGACTTTTAACGACGTCATGCAATCCTGATAAAATACTCAAAAAAGTTTCTGGCATTCAGAACAAAAATGGGTGCCTCTTTGTCCCACCTTTATCTTGGTGATGGGCGTATCACACACGAGACAAGGTTGATCCTTTCTCCCATAGACCTGTAGAGCTGCCTGATAGGTGCCACTTTGGTTGTCACCATGACTAAAATTTAGAACCGTTGTCCCCTGAGCCTTGATGCTATCTTTAAGAATAGATTGAATGGCACTATGGAGTCGGTTTGATCGATCTTTGGGTATGGAAGAGGCAATGCTCAAGGGTTGAATACCGGATTGAAAGAGAGCCTCATCAACATAAATATTTCCTAGGCCAGCCAGAAATGTTTGGTCAAGGAGGAGCGGCTTAAGAAGACGGTTCTTACTCATCAGCATTTTATAAAATACTGGGGGTGTAAATTGTTTACTGAGCGGTTCTGGGCCTATGTGAGCCAGGAGTCCTTCTGGATCATCAGTATATTCCATGCGACCAAATTTACGTGTGTCCTGAAAATACAAACTGATTCCAGATTCAAAATGCAGGATGATTGTGACATGCTTTTCAGGAAAAACCGGTGTGAGTTTGCCAGTCATTCGGAGATGAACAACCAGTGCTCCTTTATCAAAATGAATGATGATGTATTTGGCTCGACGACGCACCTGCGTGATTGATTTTCCCACAATCGACTCATAGGGATCATCGGCTACCAGGGCTTTCTCCCAGGGGACTTCCAGATCCACTATGGATTCACCCACAATCGTGTTCTGGAGGCCTTTTACGACGGTTTCTACTTCAGGAAGTTCGGGCACAGCTGGCTAAACTTTGAGCACAAGGCTTATGGGACAGTGATCGGACCCAGTAACATTGGGATGAATCCGTGAGGCATCCACAAGGTCTGATATTTTTTCACTCACCAGGAAGTAATCAATTCTCCAGCCCACATTGTTTACACGGGCATTGGAACGGAAGCTCCACCAGGAATAATAACCTTTAGCTCCAGGATGCTCCTGACGAAAAGTGTCCACGAATCCAGTATCCAGATAGCGGTCAACCCAAACCCGCTCTTCAGGGAGAAATCCAGAAGTCTTTTCGTTGGGTTTTGGTCGGGCCAGGTCAATATCAGTATGAGCAGTATTAAAATCTCCTACGATGATCACAGGTTTAATTTTATCTCTTTCCCTGATATGCTCCTGTAGGGCACCATAAAATCGCAATTTATAATCGAGACGATCCTGATCCTTTTGACCATTGGGAAAATAGACATTATATAAAAAGAATTTTTCATGTTCAGTGAGTACAATGCGACCTTCGCGATTAAAGGCATCATCCAAAATAGCTGTTTCCACAGAAAGAGGTTCTGTTTTACACCATGTTGCCACACTGCTGTAGCCTTTGCGCTCAGCTGAATGATAATAGGCATGATATCCCAGGGGACTTGTCAGTGATTCATCGAGTTGATCCGGTTGTGCCTTGGTTTCTTGAAAGCACATGATATCAGGTGTATCCAGGTTAAACCAATCCCAAAAACCTTTTTTAACGACGGCACGAATACCGTTAACATTCCATGAAACTATCCGCATTGAAGACTCCTATATTGCGATAAAAATACTCCGAATATGCTCAGGGGGAATTGAAATATGAGAGGTGGGGTCGCAAATTGATTCATTGAGTGGCTATAGACCATCCCAGGATATTATTTTCTCAATTAGGGTACTCCATTATTTGCCCCGCGGGAGCTAGCGGTTATATTTATTTTTTTTTGGAGGAGAGATAAATGAAGCTGAATTTGATTTTCGTAGGATTTGTACTGTTGTTGATGAGTTCATGTGCCACCAGTAGAAGCACATCGCCACAAGCTGTCGCCCCACAAGTTGAAACTCACCTAGAGATGGTAACCCGTGCCGATTGGGGATGGGTAGCACTCACAGATACGGTTCCTACTCACAAGATCAAGTACATTACTATCCACCACGGCGGCGAGGACTTTCCTGAGGATAAAGATGTCATCAAATATTTGATCGGTTTACAATCCTGGAGTCGTTCTGATAAAAACTGGATCGACAATCCATATCACTATATGATTGATCTCCAGGGAAAAATTTATGAGGCACGTCCTATTGAGTACCCGGGTGATACTAATACGGATTATGATGTACGGGGACATGCTCTCATTTGTGTCATGGGCAATTATGAAAACCAGATACTTAGTCAAACCCAGCTTGAACAGCTCGCCCTCCTGACTGCAACCCTGGCAGATAAGTATGGGGTAGCCAATGACATGATCAAAAGTCACAAAGACTATACTGAGACTTTGTGTCCAGGTAAGGATCTATATCGCTATCTGGAAGATGGCAGCCTGATCAAGCGTGTGGCTGAATTAAGAAAACCTTAAAGTATCCTCCACTCGATTATATGTCGTCAAAAATAAAGCTAAAATACTTTAAACAATCCGGTGTGATCCCTGTTTACAAGGGGAAAGTGGTTGTCATTACGGCCAGAGGTAGCAAACGCTGGATTATTCCTAAGGGTTCCATTGATTGGGAGCTTTCAGCGCAAGAATCTGCAGGCAAAGAAGCATTGGAAGAGGCTGGTATTAAAGGGGAGGTTCTCCCTGACGAAATTGGGACCTATACATACGAAAAACTGGGTGGCAGCTATAAGGTGCGTCTCTATTACATGGAGGTCACCAAGCTCAAAGAAAAGTGGGATGAAAAACATTTTCGAAAGAGAAAATTACTTACTCCAAAACAGGCCATAAAAAAGGTCGTACCTGCGGCTGTCTCCAAAATTATGGCTAGTTTTTTTCATGAGAACAGACACATTATTAAAAAGAAGAAGCGTAAGTCCAGAAAGAAGAAAAAGGGCTAGGGTTATGGGGACTACAATTGTCGGTGTATGGAGGCTATTAACTGTTGTATATGTATCCGGCACAGATATCACAACAATTGATCCAGCACTTCCCGGATTGTTCATCTTTACAGAGGAGCATTACAGTATGACCTGGATGCCCCTGAGAACACAGCAAGAAGCCTATGCTGATCAATGGCATCCCAACGATGCTGAGAAGGTTCAAAGTTACAACTCCATCGTAACCAACACGGGTCGCTATGAATTGTCTGGTTCGGAATTAACTACCTATGTTGAGGTAGCAAAGACACCAGCCTTTGTAGGCGGGAAGGCCGTTTATCAGTACGATATCCAGGGTGATGAGATGCGTTTGCAGATCTTGGACAATGTAGCTCACGATGGTACCCGAGATGAGGGTTATCTCAAATTTAAAACCATACTCACTCTCCAGAGAGTGGAGTAACCTTTTCCCTGGACTCGTCATCCTGAGGTTTTCGAAGGAGGCGAGTCTTGGACTATGCTGATACCAGTATTAAGTAATGACGAAAGAGCATATGACAACTCAAAGCAAGTGGGAAACAATCTATTCCGTGGTGAAACAGATTCCTGAGGGCAAGGTTGCCACCTATGGACAGATCGCTACCCTTTCAGGTTACTATCGGCAAGCCCGTCAAGTAGGATATGCGCTACATGCCGTTCCATCAGATGATATCCCCTGGCACAGAGTGATCAATGCCCAGGGTAAGATCAGTCTAAATCTTGAGATGGGGGGAGCGGTACAGCGTAAACTATTGGAAAGTGAAGGAGTGGTTTTTACTGAGGCAGGTGTGATTCCACTAAGACATTATCAATGGCAACCCACCATCGATCCCCTGGAAGGCTAATCTCGATTTTTTGATAAATGCCAACCGTTGCCGTGTTCGCATTCATAGACATTCAATTTTACACCCTGCTCTTTACGAAGATGACCAGCTCGCCTCAGAGCATCGCGTTCAGTAGCATAGGACGCTTTCAGCGTGCCATCTGCACCACGACAGATTGTGCAGGTCTGGCTGGGGGTTTGCCTGTCTTCTGGTGATAGATGCCAAAACCCACATTTGTTACACTTATAGGGAACCATGTGATTCCCGGCATAATTTAGATTGGCATGCTTTGCAGCAGAATTAGCCTCAGCCTTTGAGTCATATTCCATCAAAGGACGACCGGTTTTTTGGGAATTACAGCTAGGACTTTTTCTATTCAATCGTATCTCCAGAGGTTGGTGCCTAATCTAAAGAAGAATCTCAAGAAGTAAGCAAGAATATCTCTTAATATGATTAATTAAAAAAAGCCCCGAAACATTCCGGGGCTTTGAGATTCTTTGTTGCTCCTGGTCAGAGACTTATGAATCCGTCGAATCTGCCTTGAGTTTGGCAATCATATCCTGAAGTGTTCGAGTTTCTCTGGCCATAGGTGCCAGCGCTGCCAGACGAGCGACCCACTCTTCACCATCAACAGCATTGCCATCTTTCACATAGGCACGAGCTATCTCGTAGATGAGCTGGGCGTTCATCGGCGCTTCCATACTAAGTGGGAGCAGAATATCCAGGCTCTGTTCCGTCTCATCAAAGAGATCATTCCAGATAGAAGCTACCTTAATCCGATCCATAATTGGTGACTCCTCACGGCCATTCTCAAAGGCGTTTTCCATGTATCGATAAGCGCTGGAATCATCATCTAGCTGATAATACATCTGAGCAATCTGAAGATATAGATCCATATAGGTTACAGGGATGGTTTCATCGGGAACCAGTTCATCCATTTTATGGAGAACATGCAGGGCCTTCTCACGATTCTCATCGCCTTCGAGACCATATTCATATACAAGCTGCAGGAAACCCTTGCGGTAATTTTGCAGTAGGCGCTGGACATTTGGTGGATAATAGACTTCTGGATCGTCCAGATTGGTATAACGATAAGTATCGATGATCTTGTCATACATGACATCCACATCAATACTCAAGCCTACCTTATAGGGCATCACTTGATAAGCCTGTCCATCCATGCGTAAGAAATCACCTAAACCTATCTGATTGCTGGGGGAAACAGTCACGGCAAAATAGATGGGTTTCTTCCAATCATTCATTCGCATGATGTCAAAGATCATGATATCCTGCACTCTGAGACCACCCATGAGCTTGCCTGTTTGCTGATTTTTCTGGCGCGAGATCGTAGGCTGTAGATTCCATGTAATTCCAGCCGATCCCTTTTCAAGCGACCCAGATTCTAGATTATCACCAAAGGTTGTTGGACCAGGAAGTGTCATTTCCCGCTCTTCCCATCTCCAGAGACCCTGATTTTCAATTTCCTCATCGCTTAAACTGATGGGGACTTTGGGTTCCATGTGTTTCAACTGTTTGATGTACCAAGGTGTGTTCAGAAGACTCAAGTTGACCACACGCACGTCTTTACGAATGCCCTCCACCTCTTGCAAATACCATAGGGGGAAGGTGTCATTATCGCCATTTGTAAAAATGATCGCATTGGGTTCACAGGTGTTGAGCAAGTTGTAAGAATACTCCCATGCCACATAATTGCCGGAACGATCATGGGTATGATAGTTGGCCTTGAGCATGTTTGCAGGAGCAGCCAGCAACATAATAGCAATGGCTGAACCAAAAAATACGGGTGAGTCCTTGCGCCAATCTTTGAGTTTCTCTAACACTGCGGCAGCTCCAATCCCAATCCAGATCGCAAAGGCGTAAAACGACCCCACATACGAATAATCTCGCTCTCGAGGTTGGGGATCATCCTGATTGAGGTAGAGCAAAATGGCAAATCCTGTCAGCATAAAAAGAGCCAGCACGGCAAAAGCACGGCGTGAATCCTTGGAAAAATGATGCCCAAGACCTGCCAGTCCCAACAGGAATGGTATAGCCCAGAGCTGCGTTATATCGGAGTTGTCTCCTTCTCGACCCCAGAATTGCCATTTGAAGTAGCGGATATACATATGGTTAATCTGATAACGCCAGAAAAATTCTGAATTTGATCGATATCCATTGGTAATGACGCTCAAATTATTCATGCGTTGATTGATGTCACGACCCCCAACACCTACGACCACCTGATCTCCATTTACAGATACAACCTCACCAATTTTACCGGTGCTTTTGACTTTGACAACACGTCCTGGAGTGGCAGTATTTCTATTGAGCGGTGATTCACCCCACCGATCACGGTAAAACATGGGATAACTTCCATACTGTTCACGTTCCAGATAGGAGACAGCCCGTGATACAGTTTCGGGGTCATTCTCATCAATATTGGGGTTCTGAGCTGAGCGAATGAAGATGGTTTCATAGGAGGTAAATCCCACCAGTACCATGAGTAAGGCCATCACAGAAAGCCTGATCTCAGTAGCGCGGGCACGATATATGGATGGTGCAAAAAAGATCAGAGTCATGAGGATTAGAATACTGACGGTGAATGTTGCACCAATAGCTGATACAGCATTGTCAGTGTTCAGGATACTGCCCATGATATTGGCCAGTTTGGGCATGCCCTTAATAATTCCAAGATAAATGATTAGATAAGAAGCGCCTGCGGCTCCCATGAGCACGACCTGTTTCCAGAAGCGGCTACGTCGCTCACCCTTAAAAGCCTGGGAGAGTCCCCAGAGTCCACCACCAGCGATAATGCCAAAAACTATTCCGAGAACCATGAGCTTGGAGCTCAAATCACTTGCAGAGAGACGCATATATTCCAAAGAGGTGGCAGGCAAGGCCATTTCAATACCAATGAGTAGAGCAACGGCCATAATTCCAATAACTGCTAAAACATGTACCATCATCTCAACGCCATCATCTTTGGGATTGAGTTTCATATACATGATGAGAGCAATGAAGGGAATGGTAAGCAGATTTAGCATGTGAACTGATATAGCCAAACCCATCATATACGAAATGATAAGGATATAGCGGGAACCAGCTCCACCTTCATCTACTTTTTCAGACCATTTGAGAATCAGCCACACTACAATGGCAGTAAAAAAGATACTCATGGAATACACTTCCGCTTCCACAGCATTAAACCAATGGCTATCAGAGAAGGCAATGGTGAGAGACCCCACCAGAGCACCTCCATAGGCGATCCATTTGTCAGAGGCATCTTTGATTTTTCCACGCCATTCCACAACCAGGCGTGCGATAATGAGAAAAAGAAACATGTTTGCAAATGCAGTAGCCAGGGGTGATAAAAGGTTGATGCGATAAGCAATATTGTGGAACTGAGGCTCGTTCAGTATAGGATCAAGGGCTGCGCCACCTGTGATGGGAAGCATTGAAATGACGCGACCCAGTAAAAGATAGAGTGGTGAGCCAGGAGGGTGGGGAACACTCAAGGTATGTGAAACAGCGATAAATTCGCCACAATCCCAGAACGAAACCGTCGGCGCCATGGTGTCCAGGTAGATCAGAAAGGTGAATACCAGCACGAAAAGCGCCATGAGTGTTTTCACCATGTCACGAGGTTTAAGAAAATCCATTGTTGATCCTTTTTCAATTCAAACGTGTAGGGAACACGGTCAATTTTATATTCTAATTGTGCCGGTATAGCTTTTTGAATGGGAGTATGTTTCCCGCCGGCTCCATCTCTGTAATTTTCAATACTTTCCCTCACCCATTCGGGCAAGGCCAGCCAATATATATGGATTGAAGTCTGATACCAAGACGATGTTCCATGAAGCTTCTATGTTGAGGCGGTTATACAGCTAGGGTTTACTGAGTTCAAATAGAGCGATGCCAGTGGCCATGGCTGCATTGAGAGATTCACCAACACCCGGTTTCTCGATAGAGAGTGGTGTGGATAGGCTTAGTAAACCCTGATCAACCCCATGTGCTTCAGAGCCGACAACCAGAAAGAGGGGCTTTACATACTTGAATGTGTGGAGTGGTGTACCCTGCATATTCAACGCAACCAAATCACCGCCAGCAGCTATCCATTCCTCAGCACTGGAGTAAAGATCATTAGAATGATGTAAATTTAATTTGCCAATGGCTCCCATACTGCCGCGAACAACTTTCGGGCTATAGGGGTCTACACAATCTGGACCCAGAAGAATATGCTGGACACCAAACCAAAGCGCCGATCTGAAGATCGTGCCCATATTGCCAGGATCAGATAAACGATCCAGAACCAGGAGAATTTTCGTGGTCTCAGTATCCAGTTTTTCTGGAGCTTTAGGAATACGAGCAACACAGATGATACCCTGGGGACTTTTGCTATCAGATATTTGCTCGATTTGAACCGGAGTTGCTTCAAAATGTTTTACGTCGGATGGAATAGGGAATCTGTCAAAATTCTTTGATGTGATGCAGGCAATGATCTCCAGATCTGACATCAGAGCCTCCTCACACAGTCGCATGCCCTCTAGCAGGAAAAGACCTTCCTGTTTGCGAATTTTAGTTCGTTTAAGCGACCTATAACTTGAGGCTTGGGCATTTGTGAGCAGGGATGGAAGTGAGTTCATTTAAAGAAACATCCTTGAATAGACTTAGGATGACAGCGCTTTTTTGATCGTTGAAACCACATCATTAAATGAGACGGCTTCCTGCTCACCTGTTTCGAAATTCTTGAGTTGGACGACGCCCTGGTCAAACTCCTCTTCACCCAGGATAGCGACATAGCGTGCTTCCTGTCGGTTAGCTTCACGCATCTGTGCCTTCATGCTTCTGCGAAGCGTGTCCAAATCACAGTTAAGTCCAGCGCTCCGCCATTCATGTATAAGTTTTGGGGCTTTCACTCTTATGTCTTCTCCCTGTACAATCAGAAAAAGATCTAACCCAGAATCAGTCTTTAATGGCTGTAGCTCATCCACAACCAGAAGGAGTCGCTCGATTCCCGAGGCCCAGCCGATGGCAGGGACATCTTGTCCGCCTAGCTCTTTGATCAGGTCGTTATAGCGACCCCCGCCGCAAATGGCATCCTGTGCACCAAGGGCATTGCTAGTGAATTCAAAAATGGTGTGGGTATAATAATCCAGTCCCCGAACCAGTAAATCATCTTGAACATATGGAATATCCATGGCTTCCAGCATTTTCAAAACTTCAGCATAATGGGTCGCGGAAGCATCATTGAGACACTCACGAATTTTGGGGGCATCCTTCACAAGATCTTTGTCATTCGGTGCCTTGCTATCCAGAATCCTCAACGGATTTGATTCGAAACGTTTTTGGCTGGTTTCAGAGAGTAAGCTTAGATGTGGTCTTAAAAATTCTTGAAGGGCGCTACGATAGAGGGCGCGACTTTCGCCATCACCGATACTGTTAATTTTTAAGGTAACTGACTTCTCAATACCCAGTTCTTTCAAGATGGCGTAAAACAGGGCGATCATCTCGGCATCTTGCTCAGGATTTGGCGAGCCGATGGCTTCCGCACCAAATTGCCAGAATTGACGATAGCGTCCTTTTTGTGGACGCTCTTGACGGAACATAGGTCCTTCATACCAAAGCTTCTGAACAGGTGAGATTTGTTGAAGATTATTCTGGATATAACTGCGGACAACGCCTGCTGTAAGTTCAGGTCGTAAGGTCAGGGAGGACTTGCTCATATCGGAAAATGAATACATTTCCTTGGAAACGATATCTGTGTCTTCACCAACACCTCGGGCAAACAATTCTGTTTTTTCAAAGATAGGAGGTCGAATCTCACCAAAAGCATAACGATCCATTACTTGCTTAACGATATGCTCCAGAGCCTGCCATTGTTTTGCTTCCAGGGGGAGTATGTCATTTACACCTTTTACGCGTTGAACTTTTTGAGCCATGATACAGCTTTCGTCTTTTACTTCGTTCTCATATCGGTGCAATATAGAGATGAGTCATCTCTAAGGATAATATTTCTAAACCTGATTTCCATCTATGGGGAGTGAAAATGTTTTTCTAATAGAGGAGGGCTAACTATTCCCCTTCAGGTTCAAAATCAATGGCTTCTAAAACAGCTTGTGCCGCTTCCAGGTTTTCCTCTGGAACCATGAGAGTAGCCTGATTTCCTGCCAGGGAAACCGAATGTGCTCCTAGCCCTGAGGCCAACATACTGCGCTTTATTTCGCAAGGAATATCAGCGCTTTTCAAAGCACCGCAGAGCATTTCAGCCGTAATGTCACCTTCAACTGTTCGTAGTTTTACCCAAGCCTTTTCTTTTCCTGTATTCATAGATACCTCCTCGTAAGATTTGATGTCCAAACTTAACAGAAAATGTCGTGAATTCCTTGTATTACCCTGCGTTTCTTCTGCACGAAAAGATGGTTTCTTGTAAAAAGACTATTATAATCACCCGCTTAGTTGGGGGCTGATGAAAGGATTATTGGGGTGCAACCCAAAGAAATAGAACACATTTTACACACGCGGATACTTTCAAAAGTATCCAAACCCGGAAGATATCTGGGTAACGAACACAATATAATCACCAAGGACTGGGACAATATCAGAGCCAGTATTGCATTGGCTTTTCCAGATGTATATGATACGGCTATGCCATACAATGGCTTCCAAATTTTATATCATATCTTGAACAGAGAAGCAGATGTTGCAGCAGAAAGGGTCTATGCACCCTGGCCTGATATGGAAGCACTCATGCGTGAGCATGACCTTCCCATGCATAGTCTTGAATCCAAACATCATTTACGTGATTTTGATATTGTAGGATTTTCTCTTCCCTATGATCTCCTCTATACCAACATCCTGACTATGTTGGATTTATCTGATATCCCCATCTGGACAAAAGATAGGGGGGATGACGACCCATTTGTAATTGCAGGTGGCACCAATGCATACAATCCTGAACCTGTGGCAGACTTTTTTGATCTCGTCTTTATCGGTGATGCAGAAGAACAGGTGGTTGATCTGGTCCGACGCATAGGAGAAGGTCGCCGAGCCGGTCGATCACGTAGGGAAATTTTAGAAGACCTGGCTACGATGCCCGAAGGTGTCTATGTACCGGCCTTTTACGATTTTGAATCTGATAAGGATGGCAAATTAGTAGCCATTACCAAAAATTTTGAGGGCGCACCAGATCGAGTAAAAAGTGCAAAAATACCCATTTTGGAAGCCTCCAACTATCCTACGAAACCCGTTGTGCCAATTGTTGAAACTGCCCAGGACAGATTTGCAGTGGAAGTCATGCGAGGTTGTACGCAGGGTTGTCGCTTCTGTCATGCTGGAATGGTATATCGACCCATCCGTGAGCGTAAACCGGAAGAGCTTATTGAGTCTGCCAAGACAACACTGTCTAACACTGGACAAAAAAACATGTCGCTGCTCTCCCTTTCAACCAGTGACTATACTGGTCTTACCGAAGTTGTTGAAGGAATGAAACCCTATCTAAGAGAAAACAGGGTGTCTGTATCATTTCCATCCATGCGTCTCGATACCTTTACCAAAGAGATTGCATCAATTGCTTCTGAAGAGCGTAAATCAGGCCTCACTTTTGCCCCTGAAGCCGGCACCTGGCGCATGCGGCGCGTTATTAACAAGCTGATTAGTGATGAAGATTTGTACTCATCCGTGCAAATTGCTCTAGATGGAGGCTGGAAAACGCTCAAGTTTTATTTCATGCTAGGTTTGCCTACTGAAACTCAGGCTGATTTACAGGGCATTGTTGATCTCATCAATGATGTTCGAAAAATGGCTAATCCCTATGGCAGAATTAAAATCAATGTGACGCTTTCTACTTTCATCCCCAAACCGGAAACTCCATTCCAGTGGGAAGCTCAGGACAGCAAGGAAGTCATCCGTGAAAAGATTGATTTTCTCATGGATAACCTAAAACACAAAAATGTACGCGCCTCCTATCGGGATCCTAAATATTCTGAGATTGAGGGTGTGTTGTCCAGAGGCGATCGCAAGGTTTCCGCAGCAATTTTTGCAGCCTGGCAGGAAGGTGCCCGCTTTGACAGCTGGGGAGATTTCTTCCGCTATGATCGTTGGATGAAAGCCTTTGAGACAGCTGGTCTCCAGTATGAGGATTATCTGGAAGCCCGTGATGACCAGGATATTTTGCCCTGGGATCTAGTTGATAATGGAATCCTGAAAAAATTCCTCCGTCGAGAAAAACGTAAAGCCTACCAGGAAGCCACCGTAATTGATTGTCGGGACGGCTGTTTGGCTTGTGGTGTTTGTGATTTCGACGAGCTCTTTATGAGAGTCGTCAAAGATGGTACCGTAGGAGAGTCAACGATCAAACCAGAACCCTATATGGCTCCTGAAAAGGAGCCGTTACCTGAGTTGTTGAATACCACACCCGTGTATACTGCCCGACTAAAATATTCGAAAGCAGGTATGGCCAGCTATCTGGGTCATCTGGATGTTCAAAACTCATTCATGCGTGCCATCAGTCTGGCAGGCTTGCCGGTTGTCTTTTCACAGGGTTTTAATAGTCGTCCCAAGATATCTAGCGGACCTGCATTGCCGCTTGGCTATACCTCTGACGCCGAGTTCATGGATATTCTCCTTTTTCATCAGGTTGATTCAATTATTGATGATTTGAACACATATTTGCCAGCTGGAGTAGCTGTGCTTGAAGTAGAGTGGCACAAGGGCCGTATTGAGTCAGTGACAAGTCAGATTGCAGCAATTAAGCAACAAATCTTACTGGAAGAAATCCCTGCTGAAATGTCCCTGGAGAAATTGAAACAAAACTTTGAACAGAAGAATAATGTGTATATTAAACGCGAGCGAAAACAGCGCGTAATATCCCTGGATATAAAAGTTTATATTCAGGCTATTGAAATAAAGGGTAATAGCCTTGAGGTTGTCACCCTGGTCCAAAACGGGAAGGGAATCCGATTAAACGAATTTCTCCCCGCGTTTTTTGAAGTTCCGATCGAAAGCCTACCAATACACACTGTTAAAAGAGAAGCTGTTTTCATGAACTTCACAGTGTGATTGGTTCGACGATCGGTGAGTACCGTTGTAAAAAGAACCTGAACAGATCCACACTTCCCGTCTGTATAGCGGTTTATCCATGTTTGTCACTTTTGACAACCCCGGCAGCCTAAAAACATTGAGGTCTAGATCGGTGGGATATTCTAAAATCTGTTTATTGAAGGATTACTGTCAGGTCATTACGTTTCCGCTTACATAAAAATCAACCTAAGCAAGGGAAACGCTTTTTACGACTGCAAAACAGGTGAACATCTTTAGATGCACCTGAATTAATAGCAGCTCATAAGACTGCTAAAACCAGAATTGGTAAAAGAATTTAATCGATTCCTAAGAAT
>Ga0233442_1001628_pt1 | contig 16609 bp, 16 predicted proteins | sample SI_123_September_3_FD_182789 | JGI IMG/M metagenome (GOLD analysis project Ga0233442, IMG submission 182789) | Seawater microbial communities from Saanich Inlet, British Columbia, Canada - SI_123_September2016_150_MG | ecosystem: Environmental > Aquatic > Marine > Inlet | place: Canada: British... | reverse complement strand
GTCTCTGTGTTTGTGGATGGGAATTATAGGAGATTATCTTTGCGTTGTCAAGGGTTTGTGAAAAGAATTTCGGAATTTGTGGGGAATTGCGGGGATTATAGAAGGGAAAGCCCGGATTTAGGGGCTTAGTAATTAAATAGTTTGTCTTTTGTTTTTATTTTATAGTATACATTTTCATATGCAAACTCTAAAGTTGCAGCATGTAACATCAAACGCTTGTCTCCACTTAAGGAAATACGCTCTTTATCACTTAGCTCTTTATCTAAAAATTTTACAATGTTTTCTTCTTTTTGTCCATATATCGGATCACCAACTATAGAGTGACCTATGTAATCTAAATGAACACGAATTTGATGTTGCCTTCCTGTTAATGGAAGAGCCTCTACTAAAGTCTGATTTTTTAATTTATCATGATAGAGTGGTCTAACTGTTGTTTTAGAAGCTTTTCCTTCTTTATCTACTTTAACTACCATTCGTACAATAGTACTTTTACTCTCTTGTCGTAAAAGAGGTTCTTCTATGATAATCTCTTCTTTTAATTCACCATGCACTAAAGCTAAATAACTCTTTTTCATCTCCCTTTCTTGAAACTTCATTTTAAGGATACGCTCACTCTCCTTGTTTCGTGCACACAATACTAATCCACTTGTTTCTTGATCGATTCGATGGGTAATATTAGCATCTCGCCCAAATTGAGATTTTATCTCATCAATTAAGGAGTAGGGTGTGTAGCGATTTTGTGGATGTATTAAAACACCACTTGGTTTATCAAATAGTACAAAATCAGGAGCAGTAAAAACAGGCTCTAACCCTTTTGATTGTGGTTCAAAAACAATCAATTCAAACTCACCTTCAACACAACCGGCAGTTTTTACCATAGGGGTACTGTCTACCAATAAACGTCCTTTAGCGATTAATCTTTGTGCTTCTTTCTGAGTGTATTCCAATTCTCTTATAAGGTGTAGGAAAGCCTTCTCTTTTTTAGCAGCAAATAGTTTTTTCATAATAAATGGCATAATTTAATCCTATATAAAGTTAAGGAGATATAATTCGTAAAATTAAAGAATTTTAGCATATTAATATTGAGGAATAAACAATGGTAGAAAGATACGCAAGACCAGAGATGACAGAAAAGTGGACACAACACGCAAGATATGCTGCATGGCTAGAAGTAGAAAAAGCTGCGGTTAAAGCATGGGCAAAACTTGGAAAAATTCCTCAAGATGATGCAGATAAAATTGTAAAAAACGCTACGTTTTCAGTAGAGCGTATTGAAGAAATTGAAGCAATTACTAAACATGACCTTATTGCATTTAACACATCTGTATCTGAGAGTTTAGGGGATGAGTCACGATGGTTTCACTATGGTATGACAAGTTCTGATGCTGTTGATACTGGTGTAGCAATACAGATGAGAGATTCTTTAAATATTGTCATTGATGATGTTAAGATGTTAATGGAATCAATCAAGAAGCGTGCTGAAGAACATAAAATGACGTTAATGGTTGGTCGTAGTCATGGTATCCATGGAGAACCCATTACTTTTGGTCTTACTCTTGCTGTTTGGTATGATGAGATGGCCCGTCACCTTCTTAATTTAGAGCAAACAATGGATGTTATTGCTGTAGGTCAAATCTCTGGAGCTATGGGTAACTTTGCTCATGCTCCACTTGAACTAGAAGAGTATGCTATGGCTGAACTTGGTTTAAAATCTGAACCATGTTCAAATCAAGTGGTACATAGAGATAGATATGCAAGACTGGCGACTACATTAGCACTACTTGCTTCTTCAATTGAAAAATTCGCAGTTCAAGTAAGACACCTTCAGCGAACTGAAGTGTATGAAGCTGAAGAGTTCTTCGCAAAAGGACAAAAAGGTTCTTCTGCAATGCCACACAAACGTAATCCTATTTTAACTGAAAACATCACAGGTTTAGCACGAATGATTCGTGCGTATGCAGCACCTGCAATGGAAAATGTAGGTCTTTGGCATGAACGTGATATTTCACACTCTTCTACAGAACGTTTCTGGTTACCCGATGCATTTATTACTACAAACTTTATGTTACACCGTATGAACAGTGTTATTTCTAAACTTACTGTTTATCCTGAAAACATGATGAAAAATTTAAACTTAACAGGTGGTTTAGTATTTTCTCAACGTGTTTTATTAGAACTACCACTTCAAGGTGTTTCTCGTGAAGATGCTTACCGTATTGTTCAGCGTAATGCGATGAAAGTATGGGAAGAGATTCAACAAGGTAAAGCAACTACAGATGAAAGTGGAGAGAGTTTATACCTTAACCATCTTTTAGCTGATGATGAGCTTCGTGAATCATTAAGTGAAGAAGCTATTCGTGAATGTTTTAATTACGACTACTACACTAAGAATGTAGATGCAATTTTTAACAGAGTTTTCAAAAAATAATTTTACAGGACAGTTGATATATGATTACAATTATTAAACGTAATGGTCGCCGTGAACCACTCGATATTTCTAAAATTCAAAAATATACGTCTGATGCTGTAAAAGGATTAGATAATGTATCTCAAAGTGAACTTGAAGTTGATGCTCAAATTCAATTTCGTGATGGGGTTACTTCTAAAGAGATACAAGAAACATTAATAAAAACTGCTGTAGATAAAATTGATATTGATGCACCTAATTGGACTTTTGTTGCCGCGCGTCTTTTTATGTTTAATCTCTATCATCAAGTTAATGGTTTTAGTGGTTATGGAAGCCTAACAGATTACTTTGAGCGTGGAGAGAGAGAAGGGCGTATTCTTCTTGGTCTTAAAGAGCTCTATGATTTAGAAGAACTTGATAAACATATTGATTCCAAACGCGACCTTCTTTTTAATTATCTAGGTGCAAAAACACTTTACGATAGATATCTTATTAAAGATAGTGATTCTAATCCTATTGAATTGCCACAACATATGTTTATGGCAATTTCAATGTTTTTGGCACAACGTGAAGAGAATCCTCAAGAGTGGGCAATCAAGTTTTACAATATGGTTTCAAAATTTGAAGTGATGTTGGCAACACCTACACTTTCTAATGCTCGTACAACACGTCATCAATTAAGTTCATGTTACATTGGTAGTGCTCCTGATAACATAGAAGGAATTTTCGATGCTTATAAAGAGATGGCAATGCTCTCTAAATTTGGTGGTGGAATAGGTTGGGATTGGACTCAGGTTCGTTCTATGGGAAGCTTTATTGATGGGCATAAAAATGCAGCAGGGGGAACGGTTCCCTTTTTAAAAATCACTAATGATATTGCTATAGCCGTTGATCAGCTTGGAACTCGTAAAGGTGCTATTGCTGTTTATCTTGAACCTTGGCATATTGATGTTCGTGACTTTTTAGATCTTAAAAAGAACTCTGGTGAAGAGCGACGTCGTGCGCATGATCTTTTTCCATCACTATGGATAAATGATCTCTTTATGAAGCGTGTTGAAGAAGATGGTATGTGGACTATGTTTGATCCTTATGATTGTAAAGAACTGGCTATTCTATTTGGAGCAGACTTTGAAAAAAGGTATATTGAACTTGAACATGACCACACCTTAATAAAAGAGCATGTAAAAGCGAAAGACCTTTGGAAAAAAATTCTTACTAGTTACTTTGAAACAGGAAGTCCATTTTTATGTTTTAAAGACAATGCTAATCGTGCTAATCCTAATGGTCATTATGGTGTCATACGTAGTTCTAATTTATGTACAGAAATTTTTCAAAATACAGAACCCAACCACTATAAAATAAAAGTTATTTTTGAAGATGGAAACCATACTTCTTTTGAAGAAGAAGAGTTAGTAACTGTTGATAATGGTATTGAAAAACCTGCTAAAAAAATTACCGCACTAGATTCTCTTGGTGGACAAAGAATTTATATTGTTGAAAAAGAGACTATTAATGGTGCGACTGCAGTTTGTAATCTTGCCTCTGTTAATCTTTCAAAAATCAACACTAAAGAAGATATTAACCGTGTTGTTCCAATTGCCATTCGTGCTTTAGACAATGTTATAGATTTAAATTTTTACCCTGTTGAAAAAGTGAAACGAACTAATATGCGTAGTCGTGCTATTGGTTTAGGAGTTATGGGTGAAGCTCAAATGTTAGCCGAAGCAGAAATTCATTGGGGATCACAAGAACATTTTGATAAAATTGATGAAGTGATGGAAGCGATTAGTTTTAATGCTATTAGTGCTTCATCAGACTTAGCAGCAGAAAAATCAGCATATCCTGAATTTGAAGGTTCTAAATGGAGCGAAGGTATTTTCCCAATGGATCATGCCAAAGCAGAAGTTATTAACCTTGTTGATCGTGGTGGACTATTTGCTTCTACTTATGAATGGAATGAGTTACGTGCTAAAGTTAAAAAACAAGGTATGCGTAATGGTTATTTAATGGCTGTTGCACCAACAAGTTCAATCTCAATTTTAACTGGAACAACACAAACAGTTGAACCAGTTTATAAACGCAAGTGGTTTGAAGAAAATTTATCAGGATTGATTCCTGTTGTTGTACCTAAACTTTCAGCTGATACATGGAGTTATTATACTCCAGCTTACGATTTGGATCAAAGAATTTTAATTCAAGCTGCAGCTGTACGCCAAAAATGGATTGACCAGGGACAAAGTCTTAATATTTTTATTACTCTAGATAAAGCAAGTGGAAAGTATCTTAATGACATTTATATGCTTGCTTGGAAACTAGGTTTAAAATCAACATATTATTTACGTAGTCAATCTCCTGAAGCAGTTGCAGAAACTCAAGATAGATCTATGGAGTGTGTTGGTTGTCAATAGACAACTCAACACTCTTGATACTTTATAATGAAACCACTTACACCTACAGAATCACTACAACTCTTAGAGAGAACTCAGAGCTTTCAAGATAGTGAAATTACATCTATTAACATTTTATCTGCTAATGAAATCTCTTTAGAAATAAATACCCAAGACAAAAGTAGAGCATTTGATTGGATAAAAATTGTATTACATTTTAAAGATGTTATTGATGCAAAGCTTATTCAGAATACTCTTCTTCTAGATATGAGTGAGGGAGCGACTATATTCTTTGAAAATGAAAATATTATTTTTGGAGTAGGGAATTATAAAAATTATATTTCCATAAAAGATAGTGTTCTTTTTCTAGAAGCTTTATCCATTAAAATTGAAGAATTTCCGTTTAGTTAATACCTAGACTTAAGACTTAATGTTATCTTTTAAAAGAGCCCTCACGTTTCTTTCTATCATGATAAATACTTTTTCAAAACCTTCCATTCTATCTGATCCTTTGAAAAAGTAAGGATCAGGAACATCAGCTCCACTATCATAGAAGTCTCCAAGTTTATATAGATTCTTACAATTAAGTTTTTTCAAGTCAGTATAATTCGAGTCATCTAAAGCAACAACAGTATCAAAGTTTTTTAACATTTCTGTATTAATCTGCTGTGCTTTTTGCGCTGATATATTAATATCATGATAAGCTGCAATTTTAATGGAATCTTCACAAGGTGCTTCACCTATATGCCATTCACTTGTACCTGCTGATTCAATTTTAATTTTATTATCATGATAACTATTTAACAAAATATTTTTTGCAATACCTTCAGCCAACGGAGATCTACAAATATTTCCTAAACATACAAATAAAATTGATTTCACTACAATTACTTTTTTTGAATGATAATACGAAAGACATCTGCTTCACCGCAATGATGACTTCCTTCGTTTAGAGTCACCACACACTCATCAATCATGATAATATTTTCATCACTAAAAATATCTTGCATTGCTTCTTTTGTATATAAAAGTTCCAACATTTTTGGTCCTCCAGAATTGCGTGAGATCTGCTTTTGTGTAAAGAACTCAGCAATTAGTACTCCGGAAGATTTCAATGCCGTTAAGGCACCTTTAAATGCTTCTGAGCGAAGTGGTTCCATTAAGTGCATAAATGATGTCATTATTATGTCATATCTGTTTTTTGGAAATGTATACTCTTCTAAATCTACCAAAAGAGTTTCTATAGTAACACCCATTTTCTTTGCTAACAACTGAGCTTTTGTTAGTCCAACTTCAGATGCATCTAAAGCGGTAACTTCATGATGCAGTGATGCAGCATAACAAGCATTTCGTCCTTCACCTTCACCTAAAAAAAGTATTTTTTGTTTTGAGGGATAACTTTCTAACTGCTCTTTTAAAAATTCATTTGGTTTTGTTCCATACATATAACCATTCTCATCACTACTAACTTCACTTGCAATAGAAAATTTTTTATCCCACATTTTTGAAACTTTTGATTTTATATCAATACTCATTTTTGTACCCCGTCTAATACAGGAACAAAGACACACTCTTCTAAAGTTTCTTCTATTAATTCTGTTCCATTTTTTGTAAAACGCGTAATCACTTGTTTGTCATTTTTTTCAATTGGTGCAACTATAATACCTCCATCGCGGAGTTGGTCGATTATTTTTTTGGGTATTGTTTCTATAGATGCCGAAAAAATTATTCTGTCATAAGGAGCATATTGAACCCAACCATTTTGACCATCATCAGTTCGAGTATGTACATTCGCGATCTCTAAATTTCTAAAACGTGTTTTAGCTTCTAACATCAATGATTCAATACGTTCAATGGTAAATACCCCTCTAAACATGTGACTTAAAACAGCTGCTTGATAACCACTGCCACATCCTATTTCTAATACTCTATCTTCACCATCACATAGAAGGTACTCACTCATTTTTGCAACAGTAAGGGGAGAACTAATCCACTGTTGTCCTCCCATTGGAAGTGCATCAAGTTTATAAGCATTATGTTTAAAACCAGTAGGGACAAACGCTTCTCTATTTGTGTTTGCAATTGCTGTTTTTACACAACCACTTAAAGTAAAAACTTTGTCGATTTCATCTGCAAGTCGCTTAGTTTTTAAAGCAACCATATTGTCTAGTCTTCTATTTTGCATCATTTATCTCTTTAAATTTTATTCCAACATCAAGATATCGTCGCATTTTTTTTATCTCACTTTTTTCAAATATAGTGTTATTTTGATGTGTAATTCCAAACGGAGTTGTTATGATATTTATACCCGTAGTATCACTGTTATTTGCATCACATGCCATGACATAACATTGATTCATAACAGCAAGGGATTGCGTTAATATTTTAAAATGCTCACTTCTTATTTTACCCCATTGTGCAGGAATTAAAATAATATCACTTCCTTCAATTTTTTTCCATAACTCTTTAAAACGTAATTCAAAACATACTAAAACAGCAAAGCTTATATTATCAATGGTAAAACAAACTATCTCTTCACTATGACCTGAAGTAAAATATTTGTCTTCATTACCCAACTTAAACAATTTTACTTTTGACTGTTTATGAACTATTTTTCGATTATGAATAACATACACAGTGTTATATATTTGTTTATTTACTTTGTTAAAAGCAGTAAATACAATAGTTCTATTTTTAGTTTTAGAAAGTAAAAGTTCTATAGCGTTTGCCGTAAATTCAATTGCTTTTTCGATATTTTCATAATCAAAACCAGTTAAACATACTTCTGGAAAAAGTAAAATAGAATTATTAAAACTTTTTTCAATAATAGTGATAAGTTGTTTTAGATTCTCCTCATAAGAGGAGTAAGTAGTAAGCGAAAATGTACAAAGTTCTTTGTTTGTTTTTGCTTTAGAAGTCATCAAAGTTCAAACTACCTTTTGAGTAGTTTGTTACTGTTCCTTCAAAAAAGTTAGTTTTCTGATCATTAAATTTTGAAAAATCATCCACCCATTTAATAGGATTTTTCACGTGAAACAATTTATTAAGACCTACAGCATTAAGTCGTTCATCTGCTAAATATTGAATATATTCTTCAACAATTTCATTGGTAAGACCCAATATTTGACCTTGAGTGATATATTGTCCCCATTGTATCTCTAAGTCAACGGCACCTCTAAACATCTCATATACCTCTTCTAAAAGCTCTTCAGTAAAGAGATCAGCACGCTCATTTCTTAATGTATTAATAATGTTTTGAAACAAAACTAAATGTGTTACTTCATCACGCTGAATAAAACGAATCATCTGTGCTGAGCCTAACATTTTTCCAGAGCGCGCTAGCGTATAGAGATATGCAAATCCACTATAAAAATAAATACCTTCCAATATCTGATTCGCGAAACATGCTTTTACAAAATTAGTTTCAGTAGGATTTTTTGCTAGCTCTAAATAGATAGCCGCAATTTTGTCATTTTTCTGTTTTAGCATCATGTCTTGACGCCAAAGATCATAAATTTCTTCAGAATTTTGAGAGATAGAATCAACCATAACTGCATAGCTTTGTGAGTGTAACGCTTCTTCAAATGATTGACGCACTAAAATAAGATTTATCTCAGGAGCAGTAACAAATGGATTTACGTTATCAATAATATTGTTAGTTTGTAGTGAATCCATAAAAATTAGTTGAGACAATGCTTTATCATATGCATTTTTTTCTTCTACTGTTAGATTTTTATAATCAATAGCATCACGTGTCATATCAACTTCTTTAGGAAACCATGTGTTATTTAACATCACTTCCCAAAGATTGTACGCCCATTGATACTTAATATTATTGAGTTCAAAAATACCCGTTGGATTACCACCAAAAATAGCACGATCATTTACATGTTCCGCAGATTCAGGGTTATATATTTTTTTTCTGTGCATTTTAAGCCTTTATTTTATGCTTTATTTATTAGTAAATTACACAAGTTTTCTATGAGTAATTTACTAATAAATTGGATGAAAATTATACTAAAAAAATTTGAAAACTAAGGTTAAATATAAGAGGAAATATACGTTTAATTTTTATTAAATACGAGGTTTATAAAAAGAGTAAATAGAGTAAAATCCTCTATTTACTGTGTAGAAAGTTTCTATTTATTTTCTAGCGTTACGTTTACGTTCAGCTTCAGTAAGAAATTGTTTACGAATACGGATGTTTTCAGGAGTTACCTCAAGTAATTCATCATCTTCAATCCACTCTAAAGCACGCTCTAGTGACATATCACGTGGTGGAACAAGTTTAATTGCTTCATCAGCACCTGATGAACGAACATTTGATTGTGCTTTACCCTTAATAGGATTAACAGCGAGGTCATTATTACGTGAATGCTCACCAACAATCATTCCTTCGTATACTTTAACTTGTGGACCAATGTACATAACACCACGGTCTTGTAAATTAAATAAAGAGAATGCTAAAGTAGTACCTGTTTCCATAGAAACAAGAGCACCATATTGACGAGACTCTACTTCACCAGAATATGCACGGAATTCAATGAAAGAGTGATTCATAACACCTTCACCTTTAGTATCCGTTAAAAATTGTCCACGGAAACCAATTAAAGCACGTGCAGGAATTTCAAATTCAATACGTTGAAAACCTGAACCCATTGGTACCATTGATTTCATTTCAGCTTTACGTTTACCAAGACGCTCAATAACTGTACCACCAAGCTCTTCAGGAACATCAATTACTAAGTGCTCAAATGGTTCACACTTAACACCCTCGATCTCTTTAGTAATAACTTTTGGACGACCAATACCAAACTCAAAACCTTCACGACGCATGTTTTCAGCAAGTACAGTAATTTGAAGCTCACCACGACCAGATACTTCAAACTTACCTTCACCAATACGCTCAAACTTCATAGCAACATTTGTAGTCATTTCAGACTCTAAACGCTCTTGAATTTTGTTTGATGTTACGTGTTTCCCTTCTTGACCAGCAAGAGGAGAGTTGTTTACAGAAAATGTTACGGTAAGAGTAGGCTCTTCAACATGCATTGGGTCTAGTGCTACAGGATTAACAGGGTCACAAACAGTATCTCCAACATCAACAGTTTCAAGACCAGCAAATGCAACAATATCTCCCGCTTCAGCAGTATCAATTTCTAAACGGTTAAGACCTAAGAAACCAATTAGTTTAGAAATTTTACCTTTAACCATCTCTCCGTCAGCTTTAGCAAGAAGAACACTATCACCTTTAGAAATTTGACCATTAAAAATACGAGCAATACCGATTTTACCTACATAAGAATCATAATCTAGTGTAAATACTTGTGCTTGTGCATGGTTTTCTTTGTCCCCTTTAGGTTCAGGAACATCATTAATAATAGATTCAAATAAACAAGTGAAATCACCATCTTCATCATCCATATCTAATTTAGCAATACCATCACGAGCAGCAGCATAAACAATTTTAAAGTCTTGTTGCTCATCAGTAGCACCCATATCTGCAAATAGGTCAAAAACTTCATCTACAACACGGTCACATTCAGCTTCTGGTTTATCGATTTTATTAACAACAACAATTGGAGTTAATCCTAATTGAAGCATTTTCTTAACAACAAACTTAGTTTGTGGCATAACACCTTCGTAAGCATCAACAAGAATTAAAGCACCATCAACCATTTTAAGAACACGTTCAACTTCACCACCAAAATCGGCGTGACCCGGAGTATCGATAATGTTAATTTTGTGATCACCATAACGGATTGCTGTATTTTTAGAAAGAATCGTAATTCCACGCTCTTTTTCAATATCATTTGAATCCATAGCACGTTCATCGTGTCTTTCGTGATCTCCAAATGTACCAGATTGCTGTAATAGACCATCAACTAAAGTAGTTTTACCATGATCAACGTGAGCGATAACGGCAATGTTTCTAATTTTTTGCACAGAAGTTCCTCTTAATTCATTGATATGTTCAATGAATATTTTAAATTTTGCGCATTATATCTAATTAAGGTTTAAAGAAGGGTTTAATATTGAAGTTAAATTAAAAAGAAATTGAAGAAATAACAGGAAATTTCCTGTTAAATATGAAAATTATTTTACTTACACACCATTGTAACGTTTAATAATTTTTTTTACTCGGTTTTTCAAGTTACGAAGAGCATCCGTTGCATCTTCACCATCAGCGGTAAGGTTTTCAAAATCACCATTGAATTGTGCTTTTGCAATCCAACCCATTTTTGCATGATATTTGATTCCAACAAAACGGCAATCACCAAAATGATCAACACATAACTCATAAATGCGTAAGATTCTATCTGAGTTTGATTTCTCTTTAGCCATTAAAAATCCTTTTTATGATTTAATATTTTATACTATTGTATCAAAACTTTTCTTAATCATCTTTTCTTATCGCTCGAATCATACCTACAACACCAACAATCACCACTATTGATATAAAAACAATTTCTACTATATCTATTGTTGTCATTTTATACTCTCTCTTATTCTATTTTTCTTCTTCTGTTTTCTCTTTTAATTGACCACAAGCCGCGCTAATATCAATACCTTTAGAATCTCTAATAGTACATAAAAGTCCATGTTTTGTTAAATACTCTTGAAACTCATGCATCTGTTTTTTACTAGGTCTGTCATAAGTTGAACCAGGGAATGGATTAAAGTAAATTAAATTTACTTTTGCTTTAATACCACTAAGAAGCTTCACTAACTTTTTGGCTGATGTAATATCATCATTACGATTCTTAATTACTAAATATTCAAACATAACCCGTTTACGAGTATCAATTGGGAAACGATTAACGGCATCAATAATAGATTGAATATTATAGGCTTTATTCATTGGAATTAATTCTGTTCGTAATTCATCGTCAACTGCGTGAAGTGAAATTGCAATGTGAACCCCTAAGTTCATCTCGCCGAGTTTATCGATTTTACTACTTATTCCACTTGTTGAAACTGTTTGTCGCTTGCCAGAAATTGCTAAACCATCTTCTTCTTTAAATATTTTTATAGCTCTTGCTAAATTATCTAAATTATCTAGTGGTTCACCCATACCCATGTAAACAATGTTTAATCTTCGATTTGATGCTAGATTATTGTCTTTTTTAACTGCTAAAACTTGGGCAACAATTTCACCAGAAGTTAAATCTCTTGTAAAGCCTCCTTTTGCTGTTAAACAAAAAGAGCATCCTACTTTACATCCTACTTGTGTTGACACACAAACCGTATATTTAGCTTCTTGAATTACACCACCATCTTCAGCGTATTGTGTATCTTTCATCTTTAGCCAAACAGTTTCCATCGTTTTACCATCTTGAAGTTCAAAAAGATACTTTATAGTACCATCCGTAGACTCCTCTTTACGCAAAATAGTTAATGGCATTAGAGAGTAGTTTTCGCTTAATTCTTGACGCATTACTTTAGGCATATTTTGCATATCATCAAAACTATCTGCATACTGCGCATATATCCAATTATAAATTTGTTTTGCTCTAAAAGCAGGTTTTATTATTTTCGATAGTTCTTCTTTTGTATAATCTAAAATTATTTTTTTCATTATATTTTTTGTTCCATAACTTCTGATTTTATTTTATTTGATGTTAATGCTTCAATACGATGTTTCACGTGAAAAGCTAAAAGTTCTTTTGCTTTTTCATGATTTTTTAAAAAGTCACTATGTGCATTTTTATCACAAAAATTAGTAACACAAAAAACTCCGCCCGCAGGAATATTAAACTCTTGTGCAATTTTTAGAACTGCAAAAAATTCCATATTTTCAATTCCAATATTTAACCCTTGAAATTTTTGTGCTAGTTCAAAATCTGTTGTTATGTAATTAGATGAATTAACAACTGTCTCTTTTGTTTGCTCAAAATTTGTGGAGACTACATTATCAATTGGTGTATAAGCTTTATTTTGTAAAAAAGAAAGTTCTATATTTGCTGCAGTTTTTGACTCAATAATATCAAAAATTTTATGATTTCCATAACTACCTGCAGAACCAACAAAAAGAATAAACTCTGGTTTATCAAACAGACACAACCGTGTCATATTCATAGCCATATCTACTAATCCTACACCCATAGGTTGAGCAAAAGGAAATGTTTCATTATTACCTGAACAAATAATCATTATAATCTCACTGGTATATTATTAGTATGAAGATAATTTTTTAAGTCTTTAATATCTATCTCTTTAAAATGAAAAATACTTGCCGCTAAAGCCGCATCTGCTCCATTATCAAAAGCATCTTTTATATGCTCCATTGTTCCTGCTCCACCACTTGCAATAATAGGGATATCAACCAGTTCACTCATCTGCTTTGTTATATCTAAATCGAATCCTGCTTTAGTACCATCTGCATCCATAGATGTAAGAAGAATTTCTCCTGCTCCACGGTTATAAACTTCTTGTACCCACTCTATAGCATCAATCCCTGTATCAACACGGCCACCATTAAGATAAACATGATGTCTCATACCATTAGAAGTTTGAGTACGTTTAACGTCTATTGCAACTACTATACATTGTGAACCAAAACGCTTTGCTCCTTCATCAATTAACTCAGGTCGTTTAATAGCAGCAGAGTTAACACTAACTTTATCACAGCCAACATTTAGAAGTCTATATATATCTTCGACTTTACGAATACCTCCGCCTACTGTTAAAGGAATAAATACCTCTTTTGCAACTCGCTCAACAATATCTACAATAGTGTCGCGTTTTTCGTGAGAAGCGGTAATATCTAAAAAGGTAATTTCATCAGCTCCTTCTTCATTGTAACGTTTTGCAATCTCTACAGGGTCACCTGCATCTTTAAGACCAACAAAGTTAACACCTTTAACCACACGACCATCTTTAACATCAAGACAGGGGATAATACGTTTTGCAAAATAGTTCATAGTTATTGCCTAGTAAAAATTAATTGTGAAAGTATAAAGTAAAGAGACTTATAAAGAGGAAAAAAACTTAAAGAGATATATCAGCTAAGCTGATATATAAAATTGAAACATCAAATAGTAAAATTCTTAAAATTGATAATTAAGACCAAAACTAAGTGACATTTGAGTCATCGTAGTTTTGTATCCATAAGGAAGTTGTGTATCAATTCCTGCAATTTTAAGATCAGGTTGACCTAAATCAGGAACTAAACGTCCTGTTGCAATATAAGTTACTGCTGGAGAATAAACCAGCGTAGAATTAAAATGTATATCTTCACTAATATCATGTCCTACACCAAAAGTGAAGTGTGTTGTTGAAATTGCAGGAAAGGCTACAGTAGTTAACATTGAACGTGCTTGTTTAAAAATTTGGTGACCTTGAACATCATAAGAACCTAAACCTGCTTGACTGGCAGGCACTTTAGCAAGAGGATTGTCTGCGTAGTTATATCCACCACGGAACTGCCAATCATCACGGCGTAGCTCAAAACCAAAAGCAATAATATTTTGATTACCCCAACCAAAATCTTTATAACCTTGCGCTTCACCCCACGCTACATAACGATAGTCCATAGTTACTGTAATATCTTTAGTAGCATCGTAAGCAAAACCAATAGCAACTTCCCAAGGTTGCTCCATTGTTAAATCATCAAGATTTTGAGTAGAATCCGCAACCGCATTACCTCTAACAGATCCTGTCTCATTTAGTGACTCATTTAAAAGACTATCAGGAATTGCACTATTTACAAGACCTGCAATAATAGAAGGTACCCCTACAGATTCTAAAGCACCTTTTAAAGAACCTTCTAACTCTGCAAGTCCTGATAAACTATTAGGAAGATTTCCAATTGATGGATATTGACCATTTCCTGCGGCTACATTAGCCTCATTAATACGTAGAAACTCTTCACCTTGCCATACAAAACCATTCCATCCAAAATGAGTAAAATTGGCAACATTTTTATATTTGTAAGTCATTGAAGATTGATAGGTCATGCCAACTCGAAGTTTATCATTAACTTTTCCATCAATACCTATCTGCATACCAACTGAAGGTACCAAGCTAGGTCCACCAATTTCACTACCAAATAAACCAGCTCTTTGTGATTGATTTTTCTGAGTTAAATAATCTGCTGTTCCATCTGATAAAACACCATGTCTATCTTCCATGTTTTCATCATAATCAATGGATAATGAACCTAATGCAAATTGCGGAGCTATACCAATATTCATATTTCCTATTTTGTAAGAGAGTGCAGGGACCATTTTAACAATTAACATCGCAGTACGGAGTTGATGGGCTTCATTAACACCTTTATAATCAACCGCTAAACCCGCAGCCCCAATCATCGCAAAACCTAAAGTTATATCTTCATCTAAAATATAAACTCCCCCCATTCCTGGTAGAAAGTTCATCTGCCATGTTGCTGTGCTTCCTTGAGGATCATTTCTATTGTCTGATGGAAAAAGAGGATTTGTATCTAATGTACTTGTTTCTACTGATGCGGAGAAGTGAGTAAGAGACATCTCAAGTTCATTTTTCTTTGAATGTGCCATAAGTGCAGGATTTTTACCAATGGCTTCAACTCCACTTGAATAAAAAGCGACACCCGTTCCACCCATTGATCGGGAGACAACACCTGTTCCAATTAAGTTTACACCATTAGTTGCTAAAAGCGTTGCTGTTGTGAGAGAAAGAAGTGCGAGTTTTTTTATCATAAAAAAGAGTCCATTAATTATTTATTGTACTGTGTGATTATAGAAGAAAGTTCTTGAATTTATAATTATTTCTTTCAAGAATAAAGAGATAATTATAAATTCACAATGGCCGAAGCCAAAGTGAAAAGAGAAACTATGCTGCTGAATTATCTTCAGTAGTTGTTGTTTCTGTTGTAGTCGTAGTTGTATCTTCAACAATTGCGTCAGATGCATCAACTGCAACAACACCAAATCTGTTTTCAAGATACTCACCTATTTTAGCCATAATACCATTGATATTTACTAAATCAAGTGCACTAACAGTAAATTTGTAAACGTGCATTTCAGCAATTTCACCATCTTTAACTGTAAGTGGAGAATCTTCTAAAGCAACTTCTGATAGAAGAACCGTATTGCCAAGAACATTTACTTGTAAATCAATAATGTTTGCATTGTCAGATAAAATATAGATATCTGCAGAACCTGATTTAAAGTTAATAATTGGTTTTGGCTTAGCATCAATATTTGCTGGTAATTCTAAATAATCTAATTTAGTCATCCAGTTTGGAATATAACCTAAAATCGTATTAGTTTCAAGTTTAGTATTTACATAAGCATAAACTTCTTGAACACGAGCATTTTCAGTAAACTGACGAATTGTTGCTGGATCATCCATAATACCTTTAGCAGTTGTTTTTGCTACTGTAGTAATATAGTTTAATGATAAGTTATCAAAAGGAGGTAACGTGTAGTTAGCATCTTTAATGATTACTTGAATTTTTGTTTCAATTTGATCATGAGCTTTCAATGTTAACTCTGCAACAAATGCATCTACTGCAACAGTACCACTTTGTAATAGAGCATCAAATGCTTTACCAATGGCTTGACCAATACTGTTGTTAGTAATAAAGTCAGTTACCGAACCAAGACTATCAAATGCACCTAAGAAAAAATCTTTTAGGTTAGCAATTAAATCCGTTAATGCAGTAATAGAAAGTGCTTGACGTGCTGGAGCTGTTGAAGCTTCTACTGCTTCAGCTGAACCATCATTAAAGAATGTATTTGCTAACCAGTTACCAATTGTTCCACCAGGAATTGATAAACCATTTGCTTTAGCATAGAAATAACCCGCTGTACCAAATGCTTTACCGTAT
>Ga0233442_1001620_pt1 | contig 16670 bp, 15 predicted proteins | sample SI_123_September_3_FD_182789 | JGI IMG/M metagenome (GOLD analysis project Ga0233442, IMG submission 182789) | Seawater microbial communities from Saanich Inlet, British Columbia, Canada - SI_123_September2016_150_MG | ecosystem: Environmental > Aquatic > Marine > Inlet | place: Canada: British... | reverse complement strand
AAGTTTGAAAATTTCTATTTTTTTGCAGCAAGTATTGTAGCAGGAAGTTTAGATTTATTTTTTCCAACAAAAGTGTAAATTTTAATCACTTGATCTAAAATAGGTTCTTTTGCACTTTGATGTGCAAACTTTTTAAGTTCTGTTGTTTCTCCATAAATGGCAAGAAACTTTTGAAATACCTTTGCCCAATGTATCGCTTTATGAGAAGAAAATTTATACATCTCTGCAATATATTTTTGTTCAACGCTACTCGCAAGTAACTCTTTACAACTTTCTAGTGCTAAATATGATTTAAGATATAGTAATGTCTCTTTAGGCTGTTGACACTCTTTATGTGCATATTCTATATCTTTTTGAAGTTTTGCTTCAAGTCGTATTGCTTTGGGTAGTGATTGAACAAAGTAATGTTTTTCCATCATGATAAATGCTTCATTATATCGTTTAGAAATAACAAGTTGATCAAAACTTTTTTTAATTTTTATTCGAACTATCATATCTTTAACTTGAGGTGTAAACATATAAAAAGGCTTTAACTTTACGGCTGAAGCAATAGCCTGGTCATATCGTACTAAATTTTCAAACTGTAACATCTCATCACAAATTGCTTCACCTATTGAAAGCATCTTTTTATACAAGTCGGTATCTTCTAAAAATTCATACTTTTTACTATAAGAAAAATATTTACTAAACTCTTGATTTTTAACAGCATCATCTGCTTTGCTAAAGATATCAATGTTATTGAAAAGATGTCCTAATAGACGTTTTTTATTGGCAATCTTCATAAAAGGTCTCACCAAATTTTCGGCTTTCCTATAGTTAATAACAGCATCTTCTTGAAGTAATGTTTTTGCTTTTTTAAAAATAGCATTCCAAATAATTTCTAGTTGTGCATATCCTTGTGTTTTTTCTAATATAGGAACATTTAGAACTAAAGTATAGGCTAAACTTAAATCTCTATCAGATATCGCTTGATAAAAATTTACTATCTCTTGTGCAAACTTTAGAAATGTTTCAAATTCAGCATATCGAGCATGTTCCTTATGAGGGTCCATTGCTCGTTTAGCAATATCCATTTGTGAATTTGCAATCTCTTTAATTGATTTTTGAAGATCTTCATCAAAAGAGAGATGTAAAAACTTTTTATACTCAGGGTGCACTTTTAAAAAAGGGTTTTTAGTAGCAATTTTATTAACTTGTGCCACATTACTTACTTTAATTGCAATTTCAAATGCATCTAAATTATGAAGCATGTCAATAACTTGTACAGTACCCGTTACGTACGACAAATAAATTAAATCTTCATACTTTGCAATCGCACTAACACCTTTGTAGGGAAGTTTATAAGTAAAGTCTACACTCTGTGTTTTCACATTAAAGAAATACGTCTGTATATCACGGGTACATATAAAAACGTACTCACTATTAAGCTTAATTAATTGCGCTGGCCATTGGGAGATAAGATTTTTTTGAAATATTTTCTCTTTTTTCTGACAATCATATAAAACAATTGCACCATTTTGTAAACTAAGCATTAAAGTATTTGAGTCAACAAAAAGTGCTTGTTCTATCACAGCATCGCCCATAAAATTATCATGAACTTTACTACGTTTTAAATCATAAATTGTTGCAGACATATTAAAGGCGCTATAAAAAAGAAATCTGTTATCGTCTGAAACTGCCATTGTGTTAATATAGTCAGGTTTTGGCTTCAACGTTGTAATTAATATATTGTCTCTGTAAATTTTACATCGTCCTGAAATATCACCAATAAGGAGTACTTTAGAATTAGCAGAGTAACAAGAAGTTTCAATCTGACTATCTAAGAGTATAGAATCTTGGACAGGACCAACATCTTCTTTAAATTTTAAAAGCTTATTAAAATTTTCTTCGGTGTCAGGAAGAAGAATATTGTTATTTTTAGAATAAGAGATAGCTTTTGAGAACTTGTGAAGTTCTTTTGTATTTTTCATTTCTCTTTTATAAAGACGTTTATACTCTTTATCAAAATGATACAGTGCTATTTCATTACTAGCGATATAAAGTCCATTCTCATCACTGTACATAGCAATAAGAGGAACACTAAGATGTAATTCTTTTACGATATGCATACTAATTCTTAATAGATTCTAAACATACAAGCGCTTTAATAGGAGTATCTTCAATCTTTTTAATTTTTAATTCAAAATTATTTATACTTCCCAAATCATTAAACTTTATAATTAAAGGTGACTGAGAATATACATCGTTATAAATATCAAGCCAGATTTTAGGGTACTTTTCAAATGCTTTTTGTGATATCTTAGTTAATAGTTTTTCAAAATTAAGTGTACTATTTAAAAGCTGCTCATGAAATTTATTTGCATCAAAAGGGTCAAAATGAGATAGTAACAATTCATTATACTTTATTATTGTTCCCTCTTCAGAGATGATGAACGAAGCCACAGGAATTAAGTCTAGAAATTCATCTATCTTCAAATTTTGAATGGTAGAGAGTCTTGAATTTTCTTCTTGATTTCTAAGAGTTTCAAGCTCCTTTTCTTGTTTTATCTCTTTTGTTATATCTCTTTGCAGCGCAATATAATTACTTACATTATCATCAGCATCAAAAATAGGAGCGATGGTAGAATCAACATAATAGTCACTACCGTCTTTGTGTCTGTTTTTAACAATGCCTCTAAATAACTCTTTATTTTTGATATCACCCCACATCTTTTCATAAAGTTCTTTAGGGTTTTCAGGATGCCGAATACGAGAAAAAGTACGATGTATAAGTGCCTCTTTTCGATAGCCACTGTACTGACAAAATTTCTCATTTACAAAGGTAATAAAACCATCTTTATCCGTCACAACAATACCGTTAATAGTATCTACTATTTTTTTATAATCTTCAAGAAGTTTACGTTCTTTAAGGACATTTTTTTTCTCTTGAGTGATTTTACTTAGTTGCAGTGTAAAATAGATGTTTAAAACATCGGAAAGGTTATATTCAAAAATAGTCGAAAAATCCTCTAAAACCAATTGTGTATCACTTTGAGAGGATTCAATAAATTTAAAGAGGTATTCACGGACTACTGAACTTAAATCCATATAAAGTAAAAACAGTTCATTTATTTGAATACCGTGATTATCAAAGTATTCAACAAGCTGTGCAGCGTAAGGACAAAATTTCAAACTCTCAGTCTGTTCTATAATATCAAAGGTATAACTTAAAATACGAATTCCGATAACATTAACCATGTTATCTTCGCTAAGTTTTCGCTTTTGCATTAAGCTCGCCGTTGCTTCTCGAGTACACCACGATAATAAAATGTCTTCAATACCATCAATAAAATAAGGAAGGTACTCTTCAAGCTTTTCAGGTTTAAAATCACTATACATTTACTATAACCTTTATAATTCACTAATAAACTACGCTTTAGTCTAAAGTAATGATAACACCTTTTACTTAATTGTCACAAAAATAAGAAGATTACTCTCAAATGTGATAAAAATATTCGATAAAATATAAGAAATATCACTACTCTTATAAAGATTTAATCCTAAAAAAGGTAAAATAGCGCAAATTTAATAACAAGAAGGGGCATATCCTATGGGTGAACTGTTTACTTTTTTCGGCTTAATTAGCCATGACCACGCTTTTATCTATGTAACTCACATGTTACTTGCTGCTGCTATTGTACTTTTAATAGCAAAATTAGCTACAGCTAATGTTCGTGTTGTTCCTACTGGTACACAAAACCTTTTAGAAGCTTACCTTTCTGGTGTTTTAGCAATGGGTGCTGATGTAATGGGTAAAGAAGAAGCACGTCGTTATCTTCCACTTGTAGCTACAATTGGTCTATTTGTTGGTATTTCAAATATCATTGGAATTATTCCAGGATTTGAAGCACCAACTGCATTTTTAGACTTTACTTTAGCTATTGCATTAGTTGTTTTTGTTTACTATAACTTCGAAGGTATTCGTCGTAATGGTGTTGTAAAATACTTCACTCACTTTTTAGGTCCAGTATGGTGGTTAGCATGGTTAATGTTCCCTATCGAAATTGTATCTCACATCTCTCGTATTATTTCATTAAGCTTTCGTCTTTTTGGTAATGTTAAAGGTGATGATATGTTTTTAATGGTAATTTTAATGCTTGCTCCTTGGTTATTACCAATGATTCCATTTGCATTACTATCATTTATGGCACTATTACAAGCATTTATTTTCATGATGCTTACTTATGTTTACTTAGGTGGTGCGGTTTTGATTAGTGATGATCACTAATTAACTCCCTACTACGTAAACCATACTATACTCTATGAATCCCAAAACTTTTAATCGTATTGTTAGTTTTCTTCACGGGATTTCATGGGCATTTACCCTTATTGGAAGTATAGTCATCTACAAATTCTTCTCTTTTTTTAGTTTTTATTACTCTCTATTTTTCACTTTTATGTTTATTATCATGTCACTTTTTATGATGGTAGTTCTAGAATTCATTCATAGATATACTAATAATGAAAACAAAAATAATAGTATTTCTAAAGAGCTCTCAATAGAGTGAAACTTTACTCTATTACAGACCCTGAATTCTTTGGTAAAACTCCAAAACAATTAGAAATAAGCCTCCATAAACTTTTTCAAAATCACACCCCTGACTTTATCTGTTTCAGAGATAAAACTAACTATAGTTCGAATACTTATCATGATAACTTAGCAGAGACCTTTATAAATACTATCAAAACTATTAATCCAGCAAAAACAAAAATTTTTATTAATACCCATTTTCATTTAGCTAAAAAACTTAATTTTGATGGGGTTCACCTTACATCTAAGCAATTTACTGAGATAGAAGAAGCTAAAAGTTTAGGATTAGAGGTGATTATTTCAACACACAATAATAATGATATCCAATTAGCAATGAAATACAATGCTGATTATGTAACGTACAGCCCCATATTTACAACTCCTAACAAGGGAAATCCTAAAGGTTTAGAGGATTTAAAAGAAACAGTGGATACAATGCCGTTAAAGATTTTTGCTCTGGGTGGAATTGTTACTAAAAACCATGTGGAACAGATTAAAAATAGCGGTGCATATGGCTTTGCCTCTATCCGCTATTTCATATAAATAATAATATTCAAGGAATAGAATGTTTGAAATCGTAATTGGTCTAGAAGTTCATGTTCAACTTAACACTAAAACAAAACTTTTTTGTTCATGTCCTACAAGCTTTAATGCTGTTCAAAATACCAACACATGCCCTACATGTTTAGCACTCCCCGGTGCTTTACCTGTATTAAACAAAGAAGTACTTAAAAAATCTATTATGTTAGGTACAGCACTTGATGCTACTATTAATAGAACCTCATTTTTTGATAGAAAAAGTTATTTTTATCCTGATAGTCCTACTGCGTATCAAATTACTCAACTTTATACTCCTGTAGTTGAGCATGGAACACTTCAAATTGACTTTGAAGATGGAAGTCATAAAGTTATTCGTGTCAATCGTGCTCATATTGAAGCAGATGCCGGTAAAAATATTCATGATGGTTCTATTTCAAAAGTTGATTTGAACCGTGCAGGAACACCTCTTTTAGAAATTGTATCTGAACCTGATATGAGTAGTGCAGAAGAGGCTATTTTATATCTTAAAAAGCTTCACTCTATTGTGCGATATCTAGAAATTTCTGATGCGAATATGCAAGAGGGATCATTCCGTGTTGATGTTAATGTTTCTATCCGTCCAAAAGGTGATACAAAACTTTATACTCGTGTTGAAATTAAAAATATTAATAGCTTTAAGTTTATTCAAAAAGCAATCGAATTAGAAGTAGCACGCCAAAGTGAAGCATGGGAAGATGGTGTTTATGAAGAAGAGATTTGTCAAGAGACTCGTCTCTTTGATCAAGTAAAACAAGAAACACGTTCTATGCGTGGTAAAGAAGGTGCTGCTGATTATCGTTATTTTCCAGAACCTGATCTTTTAAAAGCAATTATTGATGACGAAATGTTTGAAAAATCTTCGAAAATTCCTGAACTACCTGATGATAAACGTGAACGTTTTGTAAAAGAATTTGGTATGCCAGAATATGATGCTTCGGTATTAACAGCATCTTTAGAAACAACACGTTTCTTTGAAGAGATGATGAAAGAGAAACTAACTCCAAAAACTGCCATTACATGGCTAACTGTTGAATTACCAGCACGATTAAAAGGAGGGTTAACACTTGAAAGCTCTCCTGTTAATGCACAAAAACTTGCTTCTCTTGTTACTAGAATTGATGACAAAACAATCAGTGGTAAAGCTGCTAAAGAGGTTCTAGACTTTTTAATGCTTGAAGATAATAGTCAAGTTACAGTTGATGATGTTATTGAAAAACTAGGTCTCAAACAAGTGAGTGATAGTGGTGCTATTGAAAAAATGGTAGATGAAATATTAGTGGCTAATCCAGATAAAGTAGAACAATACAAAGCAGGTAAAGACAAATTATTTGGATTTTTTGTGGGGCAAGTAATGAAAGCTAGTAAGGGAAGTGCAAATCCTCAAACTGTTAATGATGTTGTAAAAAGTAAGCTCTCTTAATAATACTTATTTATACTCTCAAGGAATACTAAAATGATCAAAGCAAAATTTTCAACTTCTCTTGTTAATTTTGCTTTTTTTATACAAAACTCAAAATCTTATACCAACTCAAAAAATACCATACATTCTCTATTGAACAATAATAAAAACCCTTATAAAAAATATTTAGATATTTTTATGATAACGCTCATACTACTAAGTGTTTTTATATTAATTAAAGAGGCTAAAAAGCCTTTGCATGACAGTTGGTTTTTACTCAATACATACTTTATTACTATTATATTTTTCATTGAATATGTATTAAGATTATGGACAGTATCATCAATATCTCAAACTATTATAAGACAATATCGTAAAGACCAATTCCTTAAACGAAAAGTTTCTATCTCTCTAGCCTTGAATAAAGCATTTGGAGATAAAGTTCGATATATCACTTCCATTAGTGCTATTATAGATTTTCTAGCTATATTGCCTTTTTTCCATCAACTTAGACTTTTACGGTTGTTTATTTTATTTAGAGTCTTTAAACTCTTTCACTACACACATAATAAACTCAATTTTTCTGAAATTTTTAAAAGAAAAAAGTTTGAAGTTGTTACACTATTTACCTTTACACTCATTATTCTCTTTGTTTCTGCTGTACTTATTTATGTCATGGAAGCGAATGTTGAAGCGTCCAAAATCAATACCCTTTTTGATGCTTTTTATTGGTCATTAGTAACGCTTTCAACTGTTGGTTATGGAGATTATTATCCTGTTACTAATGCAGGAAGAGTAGTAGCAATGTTAATTATAATTTCAGGAATAGGAGTTATCTCTTTTTCAACTTCTATTATTGTTACTTCTTTTACGGAACAACTTGGTGAGATTAAAGAGAATAGAGATATTACTAGGTTAAGTAGAATTGACAACTTTTACCTTATTTGTGGATACGATCATCTTTCTGAAAATGTTGCATTACAACTTCAAAAATTTGGGGAACAAGTCGTTATATTAGATTCTCGCGAAGAGAATATTGAATTCGCTAAAAACAATAACCATATTGCATTTGAGCTTGACCCTGCTAATACACAAAGTTATAAAAAACTAAATATTGATTTTGAACATCAAGTAAAAGCCATATTAACACTTCAAAACTCTGATATATCCAATGTATATAACGCACTTACCATACGCTCTTTTGAGAAAAAAACACCTATTATTTCTACTTTAATCGAATATAACAACAGGCAAAAACTACAACGGTGTGGTATCAACAAAATTATACATACTCAAGATATATTAAATAAATTTTCTGAAAAAATTGGAAAAAAAAGTGACTATCTTATTGTTTTTGGATATAACAAAAATACAAAAGAGTTCATTAAACAAAAGTGTTTAGAAAATCAAAATTTAGAAATCTTTGTACAAAATCAAGAAGAGTTTGATAAAGCCTCATCAAAAAAATTTAATACTTCCCTATTTGACTTAAGTGAACACTGGGAAGATATTGAAGATAATTATGAAGAGATAAAGACTACTATTTTTTGCGCTCTTTTAAATGATGCTCAAAATATATTTTTAACACTTTCTTTACGTTCTTACTTTAAAGACATTACAATTATATCTTTAGCAACTGATGAACAAAGTGCTAATAAAATGAAAATTGCAGGAGCAACTAAAGTGCTTCCAATAGTACAAAGTGCTTCTGATATTATTATCAGCCACATAAAAAAAGAGATATTCTAATTAGTTTAGGTATACTAAATAAATTATAAAAAAGTGAGCTTTGGTGAAAAAAATAGGTGTAATAGGTGCTGGAAAATGGGGTTCTGCTCTTGCTTTTGCTATGAGTCAAAAAAATAATGTTGTTATTACTTCAAGAACACCCAGAGAAATAGAAAATTTTGTTTCTTTGAAAGAAATCCTAGAACTTGACTACCTTATTATTGCCATTCCTGCTCAGCAAATAGCATCATGGTTGAAAGAAAATTTTGTTTTTAAAAATCAAAAAATTCTAGTTGCTGCAAAAGGAATTGAAGCGTCAACTGGACGCTTTTTAAATGAAATATATACCCAGTATGTTCCTCAAGAAAATCTTGCTTATATTTCAGGTCCTTCTTTTGCGACAGAAGTAATGCAATCACTTCCTACGGCAATGGTTATAAATTCAACATCACCACAAACTGCCCAAGATTTCTCTCACTTCTTCCCTGACTATATTCGTACCTATACCTCTATAGATATTATAGGTGCTGAAGTTAGTGGTGCCTACAAAAATGTCATTGCTATCGCAGCGGGTATTACAGAGGGGTTAGGTTTAGGTAAAAATGCTGCAGCTGCACTTATATCTCGAGGTTTAGTTGAGATGTATCGTTTTGGCATCTCTTATGGTGCTAAAGAAGAGAGCTTTATTGGTCTTAGTGGTGCTGGTGATCTTTTTTTAACTGCAAGCTCAACCATGTCACGTAACTTTAGAGTAGGACTTGGTCTAGCTAAAAAACAATCCCTTAAAGAGATATGTAATGAATTGGGCGAAGTTGCAGAAGGAGTGGGGACAGCGCAAGCACTCCACAAAATATCTTTAGAAAAAAATATATATCTTCCTATCGCTACAGAAGTTTACAATATTTTAGAGGGTAAAGACCCAATGATAAGTCTTAACGACTTACTGAAACAGTAAAAATACATATAAAGAGAGAAAATGAGTATAATAGTTCATATTGTAATGTTTGAATTCAAGTCACAAAACAAAGAAGAAAACATTCAAACAGTTAAAACACTTTTAGAAGCACTACCTTCAAAGATACCTGAACTTAACATGATAGAAGTGGGTATTGATTTTAATCAAAGTGAACGTGCATTTGACCTTAGTTTATACTCTACTTTTGATTCAAAAGAAGATTTAAATGCCTATGCTATTCATCCTGAACATCTCAATGTCGTCGCAACTATTAAAGAAGTAACAACTTTAAGTAAAGTTGTTGATTATATTATTTAACTTTTTGGAGATTAATAATGGCTAGTACTATCAAAAAGAAAGTGCCTCTAGCGCATTTTTTTCTAAAACCTATTCCTTATATTCAACTTTTAAATGACGATGAGGCACAACAAATTTCACTTGTTGACGACCAAGAAAAAGCGAAACTTTTAATTGTTTCATTAAATGATTTTCTTCCTGTTTTAAAAAAATCTGTACTCTTTGAACTTAAAAAACATGATAATAAAAAAGAGTATAAAATTGATGACGATCTAAAAAAAGTATTTACAGATTTACAAAGTAAAAACTCACAAAAATTTGCATTAAATGACTTTATATTAAATACTAAGTTTAACTGTTCTGAACTTCTAAACAATAACTATGCTTTTCATGTTATTAGTAATGCTTCAAAAAAGTATATCTTAGTTCAACAAAATATCATTAAACAGTATGCTACTGTCATAATAAATAAGTATTCTAAAAATAGTAAAAAGGAAGTGGCAACAAAAGGCAACTCTTCTTTGTCACAAGCGCAAGACTCTTTATTAAAAATTGCGCGTAAACTTTCTATGTTCAAAGGTATGAATGAGGCAGAAATCATTGAAGTGACCACCAATGTTCGCTTTATTCATTACAATCCTAAAGAACTTATTTTTGAACAAAATACTTATGGTCAAGAGATCTATTATGTTTTATCAGGTGCTATTAATATTGTTTTAATGGATGCTGAAAGAAAAATAATTCCCCTTACAACACTTCCTTTTGGAAATGTCATTGGTGAACTAGCACCTATATTAAAACAAAACCGTAGCGCTTCTGCGTATGCACATCATGATACCCGTTTATTAGGATTTCATATCAATTTTAAAGCCGAAGAAAATCATCCTCGTACTTTTTTAACACTTTTTAAAAATTTCACAAAGATTCTTTCAGATAAACTATTAGAATCAAATGAAAAACTAAAAGATAAAAATAAATAAATTTGATATAATTCACAAAATATGTAATGCCTTAATGGCTTGCATAATAAATAATAAGGAATAAACATGGCAATTGCGCAAGCACGTCACATTTTAGTAGACACAAAAGAACGTTGTGAAGAGTTAAAAAAAGAAATTGAGAATGGTGCAGATTTTGCAGAAGTTGCTAAAGCTAACTCATCATGCCCCTCATCACAAAGTGGTGGTGACTTAGGTGAGTTTTCACCAGGACAAATGGTAAAAGAGTTTGATGACGTTGTATTTTCAAGTGATGTAGGTGTTGTACAAGGACCTGTTGAGACACAATTTGGATTCCACCTTCTTGAAGTAACACATAGAAGATAGTTAATAATTTTAGCTGTTTTGCACTTTTTTGTTTAAGATCAAAACAGCTAAACTACTTATAACTCCCCCAAGTAAAACATACAGCTCAACCACTTCATCTAAAACTATATAACTTGATATCACTGAAAAAAGTGGTACTAAAAACATGAAAGAGCTTGCTTGTGATGAACCCATTTTTCCAGAAGCTATAAAATATATAGTTGTCGCAACACTCTGTCCTAAAACAGCTAAATAGATTAAAGCTAACCAAAATGAAATACCTTGATCAAATACAATCCATATATCATACTCCTTAGTTAATAAAAAAAGTAATGTTGAGCTAAAAAGAGCAATCATAAAACTATAATGAATAGGATGAATATAATGATGTGCTTTTTGTGAAAGGTAGGTAATAAAAGCCCAACTTAAAGCAGCTAAAAGATAAAAAACATTACCACTATTAAAAAAAAGATCTGCACTAAAAAAATCACTACTACTTTTAAATCCAAGTCCAAACATTATTAATCCACCAATTAAACCTAATGAAATTCCAAAAAACTCTCTCTTATTTAATCTTTTTTTATTTATAAAGGCAAGTAAGGCAAAAGTTAATAAGGGAGAAAATGTTGTAATAATCACTCCTCCACCTGTAGCCGATCCATACGAAACACCATAAAATGCTAAAAACATAAATGCTGTATTTAAAAGAGCACTGTTGGAAATATAAAAGAGGCTTTTTAGAGGAACAACAAAAGGAATATTCATTATAAATAAGAGGGGAATAAAAGTTATAGTCATAATAACAAATCGCCAAAATGTCACAATATGTACATCAACATATTGTGTAAGTATTTTAAGAGCAGGCCAGCCACCACCCCATAGAAGCATGGCAAAAATCATCAAATATAAGAAGTGGTTTTTTCTATTAGTGTGAATGTACTTTATACCCTATTCCATATACACTCTCTACACTATAATCAGGTAATTTTTTTCGCAGTTTTGAGACCATATTACGGATATTTTCAGGATTAATATTGTTTCCTGACTCATTAAAATACGTTACGATATCTCCATTTGTAATAATTTTTTCACTACCATTTGTAATCAACTGTAAAAATGAGGCTTCATTACGAGTTAGTTTAATACTACTTCCACTCTCAGATAGTATACGTTCTTTTCTATTGTAAACTACATTTTCATTAAATACAAAATCATCGTTAAGCATATTAGTATTAAAACTATTTTTTAAGACATTTATTTTTTTACAGCAGTTATACAATACTTCATGAAGTTTATTAAACTCTAATGGTTTTACTAAAAATTGTTCAATTCCTAAATTAATTAATGGGAGTAAGTACTCACTAGTTTGATATGCTGAAAGTACAATAATAGCTTGAGAAGAGTTTCTTTGATAAATCTCTTTGATACAATCAATACCATCAAGTTTTGGCATCTCCAATTCTGTAATAATTAAATCATAATTAATATCATTTTTTTGATAATAGGCATCAAATTTTATTAATGCGTCTTCACCATTTATTGCAGACCCCACAACACTAAAATAGTTTTGTAACATCTCAGATGTTGAAGAGAGTAAATCTTTATCATCTTCTACATAAAGCACGGTTAAGTTTTTTGTTTGTTTTAGTAATTTTTTTATTTCTATCATTTTAAAATCTTAATATTCATATTAAATTTATTTTAGCATAGGGAACCTTTTTATCTGTTATAATTGAATAGTAAAATAAAAAAATTTTAAAAAGTGCTTGTTAATGATAAATTTCTACTCCAATCTTAAAATATACTCTGGTACACAAGTGTGGCTTGATAATCAAAGCTATGTTTGCTTTGATCCAAGTTGGTATTTGGTATCACTCGATATTAAAGGTTCTACAAAAGCAATTGAAGCAGGTAAATATAAAGATGTCAACATGTTAGGAGCAGCATCTATTGTTGCTTTTTTAAATGAAATTGATACTGAAATTCCTTTTGTTTTTGGTGGTGATGGAGCATCAATACTTGTGCCCCCATCATATTATGACAAAGCACTTGATTTAATGATTCAATGTCAATGTCTTGCTCATCAAAGATTTAATATGGAGCTCCGTGCAGATATTATTCTTGTACAAGATATTTTAGATGCAGGCTATGAAGTTAATGTTTTGAAACAGCGTGTGGATGAATATTATGCCCAAGCTATTTTTAATGGTGGTGGACTTAGTTATGCAGAAACCCTATTAAAGTCTAAATCTACTCGTCCCAAGGACTTAAGCCTTAATATTACTTTAGACCTAGGTGGACTTGAATGTCGTTGGGAAGATATCAAAAATGAGTTAGGATATACTTTGAGTATCTTAATTGACGCTAAAGACAATACTATATATAAAGAAGTTTTCAGGCAAATAGAAATTTATTTTGGAAAAAAAACAAAAAGGAATCCTGTAAACGATAGTAATTTACACCTCACTTTTTCACTTAAAAAACTCGCAGTAGAAGCTAAAACTAAGACCTCTACAAAAATAGAATTTGTAAAAAGACTTACAACAATGATTCTAGAAAACTTATTAGGCAAAATTTTAATCTACTTTAAAGTGGGTAGTGAAAAACTATCGTGGGGAAACTATAAAGAACTAGTTAGCAGAACTACAGACAGTGAAAAATTTGAAGATATGATGAAACTTACTCTCGCCTCATCAAAAGATGCCTATTCTGGATTTAATACGTACTTAGAAAATGCTCATAAAAGAGGTGAATTAAACTATGGAGTACATGTAGCAGATGCAGCATTAATGACCTGTCTTGTTTTTGAAAGACATGGAGCACAAGTTCATTTTGTTGATGCATCAAATGGAGGATATGCTATGGCAGCCAAAGCCTTAAAGGCACAAATAAAAGAGTAGCATATAATTGTACTTTACTCATCTACACAAACACGATTACGTCCACTCTCTTTTGCTTTATAAAGCAATGCATCCGCTTTTTTTACTAATGAATTTACATCATCAGCTTCATCAAAACAACTCACACCTATAGAAACGGTCACTTCTCCAACTTCAGAAAACTTAAATTCTTCAACAGCAATACGTATGTTTTGAGCAATTTTTTGAGCAATTTCTGTATCAATATTTGATAAAATAATAATAAACTCTTCTCCACCCCATCGAGCGACTAAATCTGTTTTACGAATATGTTCTTCTAAAATTCTTGAAAGTGATACTAAAGTTTTATCACCGCATTCATGTCCATAAGTGTCATTTATTTTTTTAAAAAAATCTATATCTAAAAATAGTATACATAATGGTGTATCTGATTTTTTACACGTATCTATTTTATTTTCAATAACTTGACGAAATCGTAAACGATTTGCAAGTCCAGTAAGTGGATCATGCATTGCAGAATTTTCAAGTTCTCTTAACTTAACTAAACTGGTTGTAATATCATTCATTGTTAACATAAAAAGCTTTTTACCATCAATGTCAATTTCTTTTAAATGCGGTCGAAAGAAGTACTCCCTACTCTCTTCATTATAAGAAAAAACACAATATTTCTTTTGTTGATGAAGTAATAAGTAACTCAATATTTCATTCCCTTTAGAGAGTTCTATATTCTCATCTAAAAATGCCATTTTACTAAACAGCTCTTTGGCATCATCAAAAAGTTCTAAAAAATTTTCCATATTTTCTGTTTGAAAAAAATCTAATGTTGTTTGGTTGACATAGTAAAAATCTCCCGAGTCAAAAACAAATACTAGATTACGTTCAGCATTTAACACACCCTCAAACAACATTTTTGTTCTATTTATCTCTTTGGTTCTTTCATCTACTTTTTTCTCTAGACTACTGTTTAAGTAATTTACTCTTTGGGAATTTTTAAAAACAAAAAAGTAAAAAAGTAAAATTAAAAATGCAATAAAACTAAGCGCAAATATTTCACTATAACTCTGCCTAATAATATCAACTCTCTTTTGTAAAAAATTTTCTGCGTCTAAAATAATAGTAATACCACCACGAATTTCACCAATTTTATAATCACTATGACATCGTAAACAGCGTGGTGTTGTAAAAAGTGCTCCCATAAATTTAAATTCTTCTTTTTCAAATCTATAAAAATTGCTACTTTTTGTAATATTCATACTTTTAATAGCTTCTAAATCAAAAGGTGTTGGAATTATTTCGGGATTTAGTGGTCTATCACTACTAATATGAAAGGACATTCCATAAATTTTGGCTCGTTCGGAAAGCTGTCGTGTCATCCACGCAGAATTCATACGAAATAGTGTTAAGTTTTCATCAACTTTTAAAATATTATTAACTAAATAGGGGTTGGGTTCTTGTCCCGTTCGAGGTCTTACATATACCGCTTCATAATCACCAATCCACTGTCGCATATTAACAATAGAATCAAAATGATTTTGAGCCTGATTAATGTAGAATCGTTTTTCCGATTCTATAAGATTTTTTTCACCTTTTAAAATTGTATATACTGCACCAGATAACGCAATACCAACAAGAATCAAAAAGATTAAAAATCTTTTGTAAAATAATATTTTATAACTTTTCATGTTTTAATTTTATCAACACTATACTTAAAGCAACACAAAAATACTAAATTAACTAAATTTCATAGATAACTACAATTTTATACAATTCAATAGTGTAACCTTTTGTAACATTAATAGAACTACTGTTCAATAAATATTAACATTTGCTAATATTTACATTAATAGAGTAATATCACTTATGTTAATAATAACAAAAGAAAACTTGGATTGAGTAAGGCATGGAAAATGCCACCTCAATCCTTCTCTTCTTTCTACTTTTACCCTTAAAAAATCAAAAAAATGGCTTCACTATTATCTTACTTGTAGTACACTACACTACTTAAATAGAGGTAGGACTATCTAACTATGTTAAATGATGACTTTATAAAAGGTAACGAACTTTTCAAAAAGAGTTACTTTAAAACAAATGAAAAAGAATTATTAAAACTTGCAAAAAAAGGACAAAATCCTAAAGCACTTTACATTGGTTGTTCTGACTCACGTGTCATTCCAGACCTTATGACACAAACAGGTCCTGGTGATCTTTTTGTAGTAAGAAATGTAGGAAATTTTGTTGCTCCGTACAGTCCTAATATTGACTACCACTCAACAGCATCAGCTATAGAATATGCAGTTAGTGTTTTAAATGTTGAAGAGATTATAATCTGTGGACATACCCATTGTGGTGCTTGTAAAAGCTTATACCAAGATATTGATGATGAAGAGTTAATTCATACTAAAAAATGGTTAGAGTTAGGGCAACAAGCGAAATCTATGGCGACACTTGCCCTAGGTGCCAATGCATATAAAAGTGAATCCACAAAAGAGCCTCTGTTACGTCTTACCGAAAAAATATCTGTTGTCACACAAATAGAAAACATTTTAACCTACCCATCGGTAAAAAAACGTGTAGATGAGGGAAAAGTTCATATCCATGGTTGGATGTATGATATTGAAACAGGGAATATAGAATTTTATGATCCAGAAACCTGTCAATATCTCCCATTAAGTGAACAAGAAATCGATTTAGACGAGAACTAGCAGAAGACAAACTATTTTTTAAAGGCTTCATAAGTAAGTGTCATCTCATAGACCCACTTCTGAAGTTCATACATACTTTCATAAACTTTAAATGAGTAATCAATAATATCACTACTATATAAAATCGAGATGTTTTGGGTTTGAGTAAAAGCAAAAACACTACTGTTTAATGCTAAATAGTTATGTGACAGATTTTCAAAACCTTTTGGGATACGTTTATAATGAGCAGGTGAGGTTTCAAACCCTTCACGTTTTAA
>Ga0233442_1001618_pt1 | contig 16687 bp, 18 predicted proteins | sample SI_123_September_3_FD_182789 | JGI IMG/M metagenome (GOLD analysis project Ga0233442, IMG submission 182789) | Seawater microbial communities from Saanich Inlet, British Columbia, Canada - SI_123_September2016_150_MG | ecosystem: Environmental > Aquatic > Marine > Inlet | place: Canada: British... | reverse complement strand
AAATTCCTTTTAAATATACGTGACATTATTAGCATTTTTTAGGAAAAAACTGGGATTATTTGAAGGTGTTTTTATGTGCTATAGGATTTCTATTGCATAATTTGGGATTAAAGCTTTATTTAATAACAATTAGTTTAGAATTGGAACATAAATTGCTTTTATTAAAAATTCATAAAAAAGGATTATTCATGAATCTTGATATGCTCAACACTATAAGTATCAAACAGAGGATGTACATATTAATTGGATTTGTTACTGTTTCTGTTATTGGTGCTGCCATTTCACTCTTTATTGCCCTAAGTTCAATTGAGAGTTCATATCACTCTTTAAGAGACAACTCTACTGCAGGAGCTATTCATACTTTAAGTATTGAAAAACGTATGAATTACGTTAGTCGAACAACACGTGATATTATGCTTGGAGGAAACTATCAAAAAGATATTAAAAAATTAAAAATAAATATTAGTGAAATAAAAAAATCTTTTGAAGCTTTGGAAAAAACTGTTCTCCAAGAGGATAGAGAATCTTTAGCACTAGTTCAAAAAGCGAAAAAAACAACAATGCTATTTTTAGATAATTCATTAATAATGATGCAAGGATTAACTAAAGACCAAATTGACAATCATGCACGCAAAATATATAAAAGTTATCATGATGATCTTTCGCCATATGCCAATGCTTCTCGTGATGCATTTAAGAAGGTTGTTGCTCTTAAAAATAAAGAGTTAGATACAGCTTCTGATGACATGAATACAGAGATCACATTTTACAAATATTTTGCACTTTCATCGGGTATTTTAATTGCCTTTATAATTTTTGTGTTTGGTTCAATGGTACGAGTTTCAATTACTTTTGCACTGGATAAGTTTACAGCCATGATGACAGAATCTGCACAAGGTAAGTTTACAAGAATGGAAGTATGTAAAACACCGGGTACAGAACTTGGAATTATGGGAAATGCACTTGATAGTTTAATTCATCAAACAGAAACTTTTATTGATGAAATTAATATCTCAATTACAAGTGCTTCACAAGGTGACTTTGAACGTCCTATTTCAGATGATGGAATGCATGGTGCATTTGTAGAAGCAATTCACCATATTAGTGAGAGTATTACTATTATGCATGAACAAGATGATCAAAAAAGACGTAATGAGTTAAACGCAAAATTAAGTGTAATGAATGTTCAAGTAACCGAAAGTTTAACCGTAATTCAAGATAATCTAAACCAAAATATTAATGATTTAAAAGATGTTACCTTAGCTACAAAAGATGCGGCGGAACTCTCTGACAACTCCCGTGAGAATATTACTCAAATTGTTGGAGAACTTGGAACTTTAACTGAAAAAGTTGATATTAATAATGAAGCAATTGCAAATCTTGCACGCCAAGCAGACGAAATTACTTCCGTAATTGAATTAATTACCGATATTGCGGACCAAACAAATTTACTCGCATTAAATGCTGCTATTGAAGCTGCTCGTGCAGGTGAACATGGACGTGGATTTGCTGTTGTTGCTGACGAAGTAAGAAAACTTGCTGAACGTACACACAAAGCTACCGGAGAGATTTCAATTTCAATTAAATCACTTCAACAAGATATGAGTGATATTCAAACCAGTTCACATGAAATGAGTGAAGTTGTCAACGCATCAAGTAGTCAAATTATTGGCTTTGAGGAAACTCTTATTAACTTAAATGATAACGCTACTAAAATTGTTGACAACTCTTACAATATGGAAAATAATGTCTTTATTGTACTTGCAAAAATTGATCATATTTTATATAAATCTCGTGCATACAATACTGTTATGTTAGGTGAGCATAAGCTTGATGCTGTTAATTCTAATCAATGTCGTTTAGGAAAATGGTATGACAATGAGGGTAAAGAGCGTTTTGGAACAGCAGCATCATATGTAAAAATTGCGGCACCGCACAATATTGTTCATACGAATGCGAATAAAAACATTGAAGTTATTGATTCTCATTTAAGTATTGTTGAGCATGGTGATGAACTCTTAGAACATTTTGAAGAGATGGAATCTGCTAGTGCTGAACTTTTTGTTCACTTAGACACTATGCTTAATGAGTCACGCACTAGATAATAAGTACAGTTAGCTCTGCTTAATGCAGACTAACCATTTTACTTTCTCTAAAAATATTTCTAAAACTTCCGTAGTAGCACTAATTTTCACCACAACTTCACTCACTAAGAACTCTTTATTAACAATAGTAATACCATCTTTTTTAATTTCATACTCAACTATACTCAAGTCACTATAAGCCACCTCAATATCTATTTGTATCTCTTTTTTATACTCTAAAAGTTCAGCAGTTTGAAGTACCAAGTTTGTTGCTTCGGAATAAGCTCGTACTAACCCCCCTGTTCCTAATTTAGTGCCTCCAAAATACCGTATGGTAATAATTCCAATGTTAATTAGCTCTTGTCCTTGAATAACTGCTAATGTAGGTTTTCCAGACGTTCCTTTGGGTTCACCATCATCACTTGATGATTCAACAACTTGATCAAACTCATTAATATAACGGGTAGCAGTCACAAAATGTCTCGCTTTAGGATGCTCATTTTTCAACTTCTCTAATGTTTTTTTATAAAATTGATAAGGCACAAAATAGGCAATAAATTTTGATTGTTTAATTTCTAGAGTATTTGTATAAGTAGTATCAATAGTTTGCATAAAATATTATATCTGCTTAACAATAATTTAACAATAATCATCTATAATTGTATTAACTATATTATACAAAGGATTATCATGATAAAAAAATTATCAGCTTCATTAATTGCTCTCACACTAACACTTAGTGCTTCAGATGCAAAACCTGAAATTAATGAAAAACTTGACGGCTACAAAATTTATGAGCAAAACTGTAAACAGTGTCATATCGAAATGATTTCTAAACCAGAAACCATGAAAATATTTAGAACACTAAAAGCCCCTCCAATGGTTGAAGTATCACGTCAATTAAAAGATAATATTATTATTAAAGAAGATGATGAAGAGATTCATAGATTTACGGTTATTTCATTTATTAAATCTTATTTATACGATCCTAGTATTGACTACAGTATGTGTAATCCTGGAGCCATCGATAATTTTGGAATTATGCCAACACAAAAACATTTAAGTGAAAAAGAGCGTCATGCTGTTGCGGAGTGGATCTTTGATAGATATGAAGGTATTGATTTTAAATAAATAAAAGATTCTACGTATCTCTTATTTAAATATCCATAGCTTCGATAGCCTTAATAACTTTTAACATCTGTACGTGTTCTTTAACATCATGAACACGTATTATTGAGGCTCCGTTTTGTATTGCCTTTTGGTGAAGTGCTAAAGTCCCTGAGAGTCTATTTTCACTAGAACAACTAAAATCACTACCATCTATTTTTTCTATTAATGTTTTTCGGCTTGCTCCTACTAAAAGTGGTAGATTAAAACGTCTAAAATGCTCAAGATGTGAAATTAACTTTAAATTATCTTCAACACTTTTTCCAAATCCTATTCCAACATCTAAAGTAATATCTTTTATTCCGAATTTCTGAGCTTTTTCAATTCTTTGCTCAAAAAATAGAGAGACATCATCTATAACACTATTGTACTGCGGATTAATTTGCATTGTTTGAGGAGTCCCTTGCATATGCATAATAATCGCTTGTGCTTGATACTCAGCAACAATGTTACACACTCTGTCATCTGCTAAACCTGTAATATCATTTGCGATTTTAAAACCATTTTGTAGTGCATATTCAATAACTTTTGCAGAGTAAGAATCAATACTGAAAGAAGTATCATGATAAAGCTTTTCAGAAGCAATAATATCAATAATATCTTTTACTCGGAATAACTCTTCTTCTTCACTAACACTTTTACTCCCTGGTCGAGAAGAGACCCCACCAACATCAATAATATCTGCACCATCTTCTATCATTAACTTAATTTCACGAACAGCATCATTTCCACTAAAACGACTATTTTTATAAAAGCTATCACTATTGGCATTAATAATACCCATAATTTTAACGTTCTCTCTTTTCAGTCGAGTAAAATTTGAAAGTTCCTTAGCAAGAATTTTTAGTCCAAAAGGTTGTGCTAACTCTTTTTTACTTAGTATTTGAATATGTTTTGTAGTTCCAATTAAAAGACAATCAACACGAGGTTTTTCAGCCGTTATTACCCCTTTTGGAACCGCTAAGTCGGCACCTATTGAAAGTGCATCTTGTTTTAAAATATTGGCAGCACCTACATGCAAATCTTTAATATAAAAGTAATGAAGTTTCATTTTTGACATAATGATTTTTACACCACCACTGTCAACACCAATTTTATGTAAAAGAGAAGTAGTATCTACATCAGAAGAGAGTTTTTCAATTATCATGTCAATTCTTTTTTTAATTATTTAAAGCTATTTATTTCGTTTCTTATTCGTAATAAGATTCATAAGTATCATGACTAAAATCGTTTGAAATTTTCCATTTAAATCTATTAATCGATATCCATCATCAAAACTTTGTAATTGATTTTTATTTAAAATTAGTTGGGTAGAAGCTTGTGTAAAAAGTACTTCCAAAAGTTCTTTTGCTTCATGTTTTTTTAGACGCTCATGCTCTTTAACAAAAAGGAAAAGTCTATTAATATCAAAATTTTTAAAAGAGATATCTAATGTTAACTTCTCTCTTTTTTCACCTATATACCGAAGAGGCATACGTGAACGTATTGTAGGAAGTAATGCAGATTTTGATTCACTAAGAAGTATAAACTCAATATTATGTGGGGGTTCTTCTAAGACTTTAAGCAAAGAATTTTGAGAAATAGTGGTATAGCTCTTCGCACCTAAAATAAGATATTTAGTTTGTGCTTCACTAATATATGCTTCTGCTAATACTGCCTTAGCATGCTCAATTAAGAAATCGTCTTCAATAAATGGAATACAACGTAATGGTGCATATTTTTGTACTAGCTCTTGATAAACCTCATCAAAGTCATCACAAATAATTATTTCAGACATCGTAAGTACAACTCATTTTATCTTGTCTCATACTAAATAGTATCATCAGAAATAGAAATTTCTCCAAACAACATCGCATTTAATGTAGCATTAAAAAGCTGATACAATTGAATTAATTTAATATCTATCGATTTATCGTAAGAGCGTAATTTAATGGCATTTTGGAAATCTTCATCCATAATCCATAAATAGGATTCAGAACTTCTTTTAGCAATATCTGCACGTTTGTCACCACCACGTCCAACATACCAAAAGAAGTAATCTCCTTTATATGATAGTTCTAACATATCATCTAAGACATCAATCATTTCACCCCCAACAACTCTATCATAATCGGGAAACACTTTCTCAAGTGAGACAATAGGAATCATTGGTCTGTCATTAGAGAGTCTATTTAAATGTGTTGTAATATATGTTGCGAACCATTCACGTTCATAATCTGTAATTAGAACAATAGTTTTACCAGCTAACACACTTTGAAGTGATTGTGCAGTAATAGTCGTCCAGTCAAAGCGAAACTCTTCAAGCCAATTAAAACCCGTTCCTTCAGAACGAATTGTCTCAAGTGTCCACTTCTCAAATTGCAACATATTTAAATACTTACTTTATTAAACTATTGGTCTAGTTGATACGTGTTATGTAAACTACGTACTGCAAGTTCTGCATATTTTTCATCTACTACCATAGATACTTTAATTTCAGACGTTGAAATCATCATGATATTAATATTTTCATCTGCCATTGTTTTAAATGCTTTTGCAGCCACGCCAGTATGAGACTTCATACCAACACCAACAATTGAAACTTTACAAATACTTTCATCATACGATGCCGACTTAATTTCTTTGGCATCAATAAACTTTTCTACAATTTCTTTAGCATCATTGAGTTCAATCATAGGAACTGTAAAATCAAGATGTGTACGTCCATTCTCACCAATAGGTTGCCCTAATGTTTGAATAATCATATCAATATTTACACCCTTATCTGCAAGTTGCATAAACATATCTGAAGCGATGCCAGGACGATCAATTACATCTACTAATGAGATACGAGCTTGGTTACGATCAAGTGCAATTCCACTTACTAATGGTTTTTCCATGATATTTTCTTCCTTTGTAATTAATGTTCCCTCTTCAGTTGTGAAGCTTGAACGTGTTACTAAACTAACATTTAACTTTTTAGCTAACTCTACCGAACGATTTTGTAAAACTTTTGCACCTAGTGATGCTAATTCTAACATCTCATCATAAGAAATTTTTTCAAGTTTTTTAGCTTTAGGTTCGATACGAGGATCTGTTGTATAAATACCATTAACATCGGTGTATATTTCACATAAATCGGCTTTTAATGCACCGGCTACAGCAACAGCTGACAAATCACTACCACCACGACCTAAGGTTGTAACACGTTCGTCAACTTCACTTACCCCTTGAAAACCTGCAATAATAATAACATTCCCAGCAGCAATGTTTTTTTGCATATTTGTAGGGTCAATATGTTCAATCCGTGCTTTAGTATGTTTATTATCAGTAACAATACCTGCTCCACGACCACTCATAGAAACTGCAGGATGTCCCATTGCATTTAATGCAATGGATAGAAGTGCTGCCGTAACACGTTCTCCTGAACTTAACACTAAATCAACTTCAGCACGTTCAGGACTATCAGTAAAATGTTCGGTATAACCTACAAGTTTATTGGTCTCACCACTCATTGCAGATACAACAACTACAACGTGATGTCCCTCTTTTACACTTTGTGATACACGATTGGCAACATTTTGAATACGTTCTAAATCTCCAACACTAGTTCCACCAAATTTTTGAACTATTAACATCTTATAAAAGCTCCTCTTTTTTAAAATACTCTATTGCCTTAAAATAAACATCTTTTTTAAAATGAGCAATAATATCGGGTAAATCATTATCATTTACAAACTTGTGGTCAATAAATTCAGGATGCTCTGTATCAAGATTAATCACAGCATCTTTATGCAGTTTTACTAAATAATAACGCTGTTTTTGACCATCAAAAGGTCGCATCTTTTGTGCAATATGTTCTGGAAAATCATATGATAACCACTCAGGATACTCAGAAACTATTTCAATTTTGTCCGTACCAATCTCTTCTAGCATCTCTCGGTAAAGTGCTTCTTGTGCACTTTCTCCCTCGTCAATTCCACCTTGTGGAAATTGCCAAATACCCGTTAAGTCTGTTCTTTCTGCCACGAAGTACTCTATTTTTTCCGGATAGTTACTTGACATAATAATAGCCGCCACATTAGGACGATAATTTTTATTTGGATTCATTTTAATCCTATTATTTTAATTAATGGAATTATATATAAATAGGGATTAAAATTCTATTAGAAAAAGAAAATTTATAGTATAATAATTTTATGCTCTTATATATACACATCCCTTTTTGTGACTCAAAATGTTCTTATTGTAGCTTTAATACTTATGTTGATAAATTTCATCTTCGTCAAAACTACATGCACGCTTTGGTTAAACAATTAGAATTTGAACTTCAACACTTTAATGTTTCAAAAGACAGTATTGAAACTGTTTTCATTGGAGGGGGTACACCATCAACAGTTCAATCTGAACTATACGAACCTCTTTTTAAAGTCATAAATAGCTATTTACAAGATGATGCAGAAATCACCTCTGAAGCCAATCCAAATAGTGCTACTTATGAGTGGCTTGAGGGGATGTACAAACTAGGTGTCAATCGAATTAGCTTTGGTGTTCAAAGTTTTGATAACCCTAAATTAAAAGCACTTAATCGTGCACATAATGCAGATGAAGCAAAAAATGCTGTTTTAAATGCTTCTAAAATAGGTTTCAATAACCTCTCTCTTGATATTATTTATGCCACAGCTTATGATACAAAAGGACTTTTGCAAAATGACCTGAATATCGCTTTTTCTCTTCCTATAAATCATATTAGTGCTTATGCATTAACTATTGAAGAAGGCACTCCCTTCTCTAAAACGCCAGAAGTTGCGTTAGAGAAACTAGAACTAACAAAATGGTTTTTAAAAGAGCTTCAACACTATAAATTTCATCATTATGAAATCTCAAATTTTGGGACCTATCAATCACAACATAATTTAGGATATTGGAATTACAAAGATTATATTGGTCTTGGGGCAGGAGCTGTTGGTTTTTTAAAAAACACTCGTTTTTACCCGACTACTTCAATAGAAGGCTATATTGAAAACCCGCTCAATATTTCAGAAGAGATATTAACTCAAGAAGAGATAAAAACTGAAAAACTATTTTTAGGACTTCGTTGCGATACAGGAGTTGAAGAAAAAGTATTAAATCTCGATGAACGGTTAAGAGCCGATGTTCTTGTAAAAGAGTCAAAACTTATAAAAAATGGCACAAAATATAGAAATAAAGATTTTTTATTAAGTGATGAAATTGCTCTTTACATCTTATCATAAGTGAAGACTTGATATAATCCCGACCAAATAAATCTTTTAAAATTTTAAATAGGAAAATATATGTTTGGTTTGGGCTTTGCCGAAATATTAATTATAGGAGTTATCGCTATTCTCTTCTTGGGACCCGATAAACTACCACAAACTATGATAGAAATTGCCAAATTTTTTCGTAATGTAAAAAATACAATTTCATCTGCAAAATCTTCTATCGAAGAAGAACTTCATGTTGAAGAGATCAAAAGAAGTGTCAATGACTATAAAGAGGATATGCTTGGAGCACAAGCAGAGCTAGAACGTCTTAGTGGCGTTGATGATATTAAAAATGAAATTACTGATGTTAAAAAAGATCTTTCATTAACTTCAACAGATCTTAATAGTGATGATTTAATGAGTGATAATTTGCAACCTCAGGCACCAAAAGAGCCTGAAATTGTTACTTTTGAAAAAAAGAAAAAAAAGAAAAATGAAAAAATAGATACTCCTACAGAAAAAACTGAATCCTCTGAAAATAGTGACGAAAGTTTAAATAAAAAAGCGAGCCCTTATGTTTGAAGATTTACGTCCCCATTTAATGGAGTTGCGTAAACGACTCGCTATTTCATCAATATCAATAATTATTGCTTTTTTTGTTGCTTTTTTCTTCCATGAACCTATTTTAGAATGGATGATTACACCCCTTAATGATGCGTTAATTGAAGTAGGAAAAAAATCTGTCCATGCCGCAAATGGTATGGTCACTACTTCTCAAGTGGGAGGTGCCTTTTTTGTAGCTTTAAAAGTATCATTTTTTGCAGCTTTAGTGGGTGCACTTCCTATTATACTTTCTCAAATATGGATGTTTATTGCTCCAGGACTGTACTCTAATGAAAAAAGAATGTTACTACCATTTATCTTTGGTGGGACAGGGATGTTTGCTGTAGGTGTCTCTTTTGCATACTATATAGTAACTCCATTTGGATTTGACTTTTTAATTACCTTTGGTAGCTTCAAATTTACACCACTAATTAATATTGAAGATTATGTTGGTTTTTTTACAAAAATTATGTTTGGGTTTGGTTTAGCGTTTGAGCTTCCAGTTTTTGCTTACTTTTTAGCACTACTAGGTCTTGTTGATGATAAACAGATGATTTCCTTTTTTAAATATGCAATAATTTTAATTTTTATTGTTGCAGCGCTGTTAACACCTCCAGATGTCTTAACACAACTTCTTATGGCAGGGCCACTTATATTATTATATGGTCTTTCTATATTAATTGTCAAAGCCGTTAACCCTGCTCCAAAAGAAGAGGATGAAGAAGATGAAATTTCACTAGAAGAAGCGCAACAAATTATTAAAGAAGAACTTAGTGGCGATAACAAATAATTCTCAAACATTAGATGCATTAAAAACAGCTACCTACAGTTTTAATTTACCTCAAGAACTTATTGCAACTGAGGCAGCTTCGCCAAGGGAAAGCGCAAAACTACTTGTGTTTAACCGAAAAACTAAGAAAATTACTCATACAATTTTTTCTGAAATACAAAACTATATTCCAAAAGAGTGTGCTATTATTTTTAATGATACAAAAGTAATAAAAGCTCGTTTATTTGGTAAAAAAGAGAGTGGTGGGAAAATAGAGCTACTCATCAATCGTCAACTTAATGCCCATGATGTTAGTGTCTACATTAGAGGTAAAGTTAAAAAAGAGACAGAACTTTTCTTTGATAAAAATATTTCTGCAGTAGTAATTAAACTACTAGAAGACGGAAGTAGAGAAGTCAACTTCTATCATGATAAGACGTTAATCCGTTTTGAAGAGCTGCTTCCCGTTTTAGAAGAAATTGGGCATATCCCCCTTCCCCCTTATATCCAACGAAATGATGAAAATCATGACACTGTTGATTATCAAACTGTTTTTGCAAAATATGAAGGTGCAGTTGCGGCACCTACAGCATCACTTCACTTTAGTGATGCACTTTTCAAAGAAGTTCAAAGTAATCATGATAATGCATTTGTAACATTACATGTAGGTGCTGGTACTTTTAAACCTGTGGAGAGTGAAAATATTTTAGATCATCCTATGCACTCAGAATACTACAATATCTCTGCAGAAGCTTTAGAAATTATTAATTCAGACAAAGCACTATTAACAGTAGGGACAACTTCGACACGCACTGTTGAATATTTTATTCGAAACCAAAATTTAACCTCAGGTGAGGCTAACCTTTTTTTACATCCCAATAACCTACCTATAAGAGTGAATCATCTTTTAACAAACTTTCATCTTCCGCAGTCAACACTTTTAATGTTAGTTGCTTCCTTTGTTGGTGTAGAACAGACATTAGCGCTTTACCAAGAGGCTATTGAAAAAAATTATCGTTTTTATTCTTACGGCGATGCTATGTTAATTATTTAAATTTAGACTCTATTTACAACACGGTAATTAAACCACTATTAATAGAAATTTTTCCTTCTAATTCATACATAAAAATTTCTTGAGAGTATTTTTTCACCCCCTCTTCATAAGAGGGATTATGTTTAAAATATTCTAGTATAGAATCATTTTCAACATTTGGCATAGAATCATTGTTGGATAGAACTTCATTAATAAAATCGTTTACATTCAAAATTGCTTTTGCTAACCCACTTTGTAATAAGCTGTTACTTCCTTCACTATCACCCATTCTGTGACAAAGAACATAAATGGGCTTATTCATCTTAATTGCAAATTCAACACTTCGCATTGTTCCACTATTCATATCTGCTTGAGTTACAATTAAAATATCACTAAGTGCAACAACAACTTCATTACGTACTACAAAACTCCACGGTCGTGCTTTTACATTATCTTCATATAAAGAGAGTGTTAAGCCACTCTTTTCAATATCATGAATTAAGTTTTTATTCACAGCTGGATACTTAATGTCTAACCCATTTGCCATTACAGCAATAGTATTAGAATGACCAGCTCCTTTATGAGCAATAGCATCAACGCCCATAGCAGCACCACTAATAATACAGACATTCTTTTTACTTAAGGCTAGTGCCAATTCAAAAGTCAATTTTTTTGTATAGGCTATGGGACGTCTACTTCCTACAATAGCTATTTTGGTTCTATTTAACAGTTCTAGATTACCTCTATAATAGATACTATTAGGAATTTTATTCATACTTTTAAGTTCAGAAATATTTTTAGGATTGTAATTTTTAGTAGATATTGACATAGTATACCCCTTTATTAAGAGATAATACTATAATTTAAAAAAGCGGGAAAAAATATTTCAATCTGAAATATTTTAATTATACAACTTATCTATTCTAACAAGTTCTACGCCTTTGAAAAGGTGTTTCGATTCTGATAAAGCACGTATTGTAGATTTATGAGGATGGCATATGGCAATAACTGTACCATGCTCTTTTGCAACACTAATAGCTTTTTTAATCTGTTTTTTAATATATGAAACTTCATTATGATGATCTAAAAAGACATCTCTTCCAATATATTTTTTACCTAGTTTTTTCATTACGGCAGGCGCTTGTGTTTGTGCTGTTGTTCTGGAATCTATAAAAGTTATTCCCTCTTTTTCCAAAGCAGGAATTAAACGAAGCATAGCAACTCGTGATGCAGTAAATTTACTTCCCGTATGATTATTTACATATTCAACTCTTGGAAAAAGTTTTTTTACCTTTTTTACACGATCAATAATAGTACGCTTTGAGTCATTAACATGCAGCGTTAATGGTTCTTCTTTATTAAACTTTTGCGCTTCCATAGGTAAATGCACCATATAGTAAGGCTCTTTTGCCGCTAATTTAGCAGAATTTGGATGAATTTTATTCGGTGGTAAAAATGACATAGTCACATCAAGTTTAAGATTTTTAATGTTTTTCACATCCCACTTAAAAGAGACATCATCAAATATAATAGCAACTTTTGGAAGTCCTGAAGCAATTGGTTCTGTTCTTTTAATGGCTTGAGGTGGTGTTTGATGTGCATATTCATGTGAAGCAGAATTTTTTTGCTGTTGGAGAAGTTCTTGAAGTTTTTGTGTCAATTCTACTGTTGTTTTTTTAGCATTACTACTCTTTTTTTTAAGCTCTGTTATTAGTGTTTTATTTTTTGCAGAGTTATCATGATAGTTTTGAGAAAGCTCTTTGTTTGCTTTCTCATATCCAAAGTAGTAGCCCATTGCTAAAAACAGTGAAGCAAAAATTACTGAGCTAATACCCCAAAGTGCAATTTTTTTTAGAAGTGATGGAGACTTCTTTTTACTACTTTTTCGTTTTGCCATTAATTATCCAAAATAATTTCTAAAGCTAAAACATCAATATCATGATTCTTCTCAGAAATAATTTTAATATCTTTTACTTTTGTATATTTTTGAATTACTTTAATTAACTCTTCGCGCATTTCATCCATATTAGGAATGGCATTAGCACCACGTTCTGTTTCAAGAACAAGACGTAAGCGATCTTTTGCTTTTGAAGCTGAACTCTCTTTTTTTCCAAATAATTTATCGAAGAAACTCATCCAAACAACCTTTTGAAAAATCCTTTTTTAGCTGTAAAATCAGGTACTGGCACTTCTTCACCTAGAATACGACGTGCAATTCTTCGGTAAGCATCTGATGAAACTGCTTTTTTATCACGAACTACAGGTTCGCCAGTATTAGTTGAACTAATAACTTTTTCATCATCTAAAACAACTCCAATAAGAGGTAATGCTAAAATATTTAAAACATCTTCTACCGTTAACATATCTCCACGTTCTACTAAATCAGGTTTAAGACGATTAACAATAATATGTTTTTGTACCTCTTCACCTGCTTGTGCTTTTTCACTTTTAGCATCAATAATACCAATAACACGATCTGCATCACGAACCGATGAAACATCAGGTGTAGAAACAACTAGTGCTCTATCAGCGTATAATACTGCATGTTCAAATCCACCTTCAATACCAGCTGGAGAGTCTACTAATACAATATCAAACTCTTGTTTTAATGTTTGCATTAACGCGCGAACTTTATCAGTATCTAAAATGTTTTTATCATTTGTTTGTGATGCTGGCAAGAAATAGAGATTTTTACTATGCTTATCATTAATAAGAGCTTGTGAAAGATTACACTTGCCCTCCATAATATCTACTACATTATATACAATACGATTTTCTAATCCTAAAAGCATATCAAGATTACGAAGTCCAATATCAAAATCTACTGCAACAACACGCTTACCTAAGTCCGCTAATGCTACCGCTAAATTTGCAAGAGTTGTTGATTTTCCAACCCCACCTTTACCCGATGTAACTGTAATTATTTGTCCCATAAATGACCTTAATTAATATATTATCCATTATAAGCAAATTTAGTTCCATTTTGTAGTTTTATGTCAAAGTATCATGATAAAAGCAGTTTAAAAAAAATAAAAGTTAAAACTAAAAGAGTGATGTAGTTACAAGAAGAGAAGTAAGGAAGCGTACGATAGTACGTGACGAGCTGAACGACGCAGTAAATGCGTCGCTATTTTAGTTTTTGTCGAGGTCTACAATTTTACCTGCAGAGATCCATGGCATCATTTCACGAAGACCGTTACCAGTTTTTGTGATAAGTTTTTCAGCATCGTTAGTACGCTCAGCGTTCATACGAGGGTAACCTGATTGACCTTCAAGGATGAAGTCTTTTGCAAAACGACCATCTTGAATTTCTGTAAGGATATCTCTCATTGCTTGTTTAGAATCATCATTGATAACACGTTTACCAGAAACATAGTCACCATATTCAGCAGTGTTAGAAATTGAATAACGCATATCAGCGATTCCACCTTCAAACATTAAATCAACAATTAATTTAAGTTCGTGAAGACACTCAAAGTATGCTAATTCTGGAGCGTAACCTGCTTCAGTTAATGTTTCAAATCCAGCTTGAACTAGTGAAGTTACACCACCACAAAGTACTGCTTGCTCACCAAAAAGGTCAGTTTCAGTTTCATCTTTGAAAGTTGTTTCAATAATTGCAGTACGACCACCACCAATAGCAGAAGCATAAGAAAGAGCTAACTCTTTAGTTGTACCACTTGGATTGTTACCAACAGCAATTAAATCAGGAATTCCACCACCACGAGCAAATTCAGAACGTACAGTATGACCTGGAGCTTTAGGAGCAATCATAGTAACATTGATTCCAGCAGCTGGAGCAATACGGCCATAGTGAATATTAAAACCGTGACCAAATGCGATAGTATCACCATCTTTTAAATTTGGAGCAATTTCAGCATCATAAATTTCTTTTTGATTTTCATCTGGAAGAAGAATCATAACAACATCAGCTTCAGCAGACGCTTCTGCAACTGTCATAACTTTAAAGTTTTTAGCTTCAGCTTTTGCCCAGCTAGAACCATCTTTACGAAGTCCAACAATAACTTCAACACCTGAATCACGTAAGTTTTCAGCGTGTGCGTGTCCTTGAGAACCAAAACCAATCATTGCAACTTTTTTGCTTTTGATTAAGTCAATATTACAGTCTTTGTCATAGTATACATTTAATGCCATAGAGTCATCCTATATAAAAATTTTCGCAATTATACTCAAATAAAACATAATATTAGTTTATTTGTAACTTAGATTTTCAATTAACCTAAAGTAATTTATATTTACTCGATACAATTACGCAAAATATATTTATAAATACAGAAGGTAAAAATAATGAAAAAATTTAATTTATTTAGTGAGATTATCGTAGCAAACCATACAGAACTTTTGAATACTATTAATTCAAATCAAGAATTTGGTATCACTCATAAAGGGGATATTGTTACAGACTTTAATTCAAAAGAACGTCATATCTATATCTACAAAGGTCGTATCTCTATAGAAACGCCTTCTGCTTTAAAACCTACGTCTAAGCCTAAGTCACTTAATGAACTTTTTGGACCAAATTATCAAATTGTAGTTGATGAAGAACGTGTTTTAATTAAAGCAGGTGCCGCGTGGCAAGATATTATCGCTTATAATACAAAAAGCTGTGACTATGATGATACTACAGGCGATGGTGTTGCTGAATTTTCAGATTCTGAACTTGAAAATATTGGATGGCAAGCTACTGAGTTTAGTGTTAACTACCGTTCAATTGTAGAGTATCTTGAAGAAGATGTTAAAATTGACGGCTTACTACTTTGTATAGAACAAATTGAGCCTTACCAATTTAGTGGACTAGGTTATATTTTCGACTATGAAACCGCTCGTACAGAAATTTATAATTTTTGCCAAAACATCGTAAAAAACAAACTTGCTACAGATCCAGATTATAAACCTTCTGAATTAAATGACGACGAAGAGGAAGCAGCTAAATTTTTTAAAGCGATATAAATCTTCTTAGAGTATAATTCTATAATTATTAAAATTGAGGAATTATTGATGGGCATATTAGATATTGTAAAACCAGGTGTACTTTTTGGAGATGATATACAGAAAGTATATCAAGCAGCTAAAGATGGTGAATTCGCACTACCTGCAGTTAATGTAGTAAGCACAGATTCAATTAACGGTGTTTTAGAAGCAGCTAAAAAAGTAAATTCTCCTGTTGTAATTCAATTTTCAAATGGAGGCGCTGCGTACTATGCAGGAAAAGGCCTTTCAAACGAAAATGAAAAAGCAGCCGTAGCCGGTGCAATTTCAGGTGCTTTACATGTCCATGCTATGGCAGTTGCCTATGGAATTCCCGTAATTTTACACACTGACCATGCCGCTCGTAAATTATTACCATGGATTGATGCGCTTGTAGAAGCGGGTGAAAACTTTTTCAAATCTCATGGTAAACCTCTTTTTAGCTCTCACATGTTAGACCTTTCAGAAGAACCAATTGAAGAAAATATTGCAACCTGTGTTGAATACCATAAACGTATGAGTAAAATCGGTATGAGTATCGAAATTGAACTTGGTGTTACAGGTGGTGAAGAAGATGGTGTTGATAATACAAATATTGATAATTCTCTTTTATACACTCAACCTGAAGAAGTTGCATTTGCTTATGAAAAATTAAATGCAGTAAGCCCTGCATTTAGTATCGCTGCTTCATTTGGAAATGTTCATGGTGTTTATAAGCCAGGAAATGTAACATTAACCCCTTCTATACTAGATGCTTCTCAAAAACATATTTCTGAAAAACATAATGTACCTGAGAAGACTGTAGACTTTGTATTTCACGGAGGTTCAGGTTCAAGTC
>Ga0233442_1001615_pt1 | contig 16715 bp, 17 predicted proteins | sample SI_123_September_3_FD_182789 | JGI IMG/M metagenome (GOLD analysis project Ga0233442, IMG submission 182789) | Seawater microbial communities from Saanich Inlet, British Columbia, Canada - SI_123_September2016_150_MG | ecosystem: Environmental > Aquatic > Marine > Inlet | place: Canada: British... | reverse complement strand
CGAAGCGCTATTTTGATAAAGAGTTTTGACAACAGGGGCGCTTAGTTCAGTTGGTTTAGAACACCTGCCTTACAAGCAGGGGGTCGGGGGTTCGAATCCCTCAGCGCCCACCCCCCCAAGCCCTTGGGAACTTCGGTTCCTGGGGGCTATTCTATTTATAGAGCCATTTCCTCACTACTGAACAATATTTCTGGTTTTGTCAAAGTTGACAATTCTTGACAAAAATGGTCAGTTTTACCTGCTTGCAGGCAACGCTTTTGCAGGCAACAGAGAAACGAGGTACGCTATCTTCTCCGCATCATACCCCTTGATAAAATCGTGCAAGCAATTACATTTTAGAACGTATTACCAACTGGGGGGCGCAAATGGGCACTTCATCATAAATAGACCGTATGTTATATCAGATAACAATATCATTCGATACTTTTGTCCATTTAAATGAATTTTATAAAAGATGATATTTTTAACTTACGGCACAATCGCCCAATTAGAGGTATAACTCAGTCTGTTTTATCATTATTACAATGACGATTCTACAACAATACAACAGTAAGGATATGTATGGATGTATTAGTGTTGATGATTATTGTAGTTTGCGTTGGCATTTACTTTAGCCGTCGAAGTCAAAAGAGCAATAATAGTAATTCAGATGACTCTGGGGCGACCTCAATCGATGAGGTTGGAGAGGCGGTCGTCGCAGGAAGCATTGATAGTTCTATACACTTCCTCAAACTGAATGAACTTATCGAACACAAAGAATCAGCGCAAAGAGGTGAAATCCACATCAAAATTATCCTCGAGATGGTGTCCTTTATGCTGCATATAGTGAGTAGAACTCTGCTAGTGCAGACATCAATTTCTCAAAGAAGTACTTACGTTGATTTAATAGCTGAATGGACACTTCTTGAATTGATTAAAAAAATGGGCTTCAATTCAGAACCCAGTATGAATGATTTTAGAGAGCTTTTTTATACTCGGATTAATCAAAGAGAGAGTGCTTTTTCTGAAGCTAAAGAGGTGTTCGCAGAGGATCCTTATGCCCAAAATGGGATTATCAATTTGGCTACACTTGACCTATTAAATGTGATCTTCCCTAAGGCTGACGGTGAAATGGATTTATTGAAATATCCATCTGTTTCCAACGAGCTTGTGGAAAAGTTCAAGATTATCCACACTCTGGCGTCAAACGTCAGAAAGATTGCAGTATAACAAGGCTTAGAGCTGACTCTCACGCAAGGGGGGTAGAAATCAAAAATGATGTGGATGGATACAATTATCGAACAAAGCGAGTCTGTTGTAGGAAGCAGCATTTTTCCATGACTCAGGTTGATGTATAATTTATATGAAGAATTGTAAACATGCAAATTTAGTCCCTCATTATCCAGGAATATGGAAATGGGGAATTACTTGGGAGTGTAAAGATTGCGAGCAACAATTTTTATGTGAATGCTTTTCTGAGGCTGTAAAAGTCCTATTAGAAAAATCTAAGAGCACTTTTTTCGAAGAAGAATATTTCCAGAAAGGATCAATGTCAGAATTTGTTGAGAATTTTAACCCAACATACATAAAGCATTTGAGTGGCATCAACATTTTTGAGTTCTATTATCACGGTGAGCAAGCGTTGGAAAGGATTATCGAGAAAAATCTAGATGAGGCAATAAATTGGTTCAAATCGTTTGTCATAAAACCAGATATTAAATATCTGCCCAATATATGTCACGTCTGCAGTGAAAAACCTTCAGACCACTACTACTGTGGTTCTCCCTACGGTAGTATAATTAAGCAGAAGTACGGTGCTTATATTCATAAGCAAATGTATCAATGGGGTTTTTCTTTTCTTAAAAACGACGTACGGTTAATTCCGTATGATATTTTTAATAAATATTTCTATGAGGTTGAATTAAATCCAAGAGTTAGATCTCTTCATTATATAGAAGAAAAATATGATGAAATAAGTGCTGATGAAAAAGGCTTCATCGCTCTGATCGGAGACCTACCCGATAAATATTCAGAGATATTGGCTAAAACAGCCCATCATCTAAGCGAATACGTTGGCGCAATCGCTAGTGAATTATCTCAAATTCGTCACCAAAAAGGAAAAAAAGATAAGGCTATTAAAGCTCTTGAGCGAAAGCTAGAAAATGATATTAGAGAGAAATTAGGCTATTATAAGGTTGGTAAAAAATTCCTCAATGAAACCAATCTTTTTAAGCTGGTTGAAAAGTTACACCCTGAGTGTACAATAATTCATCACTACCGACCATCCTGGCTGTTTGGGCAAGAATTAGATATTTTTATAAAGGAGCTAAATATTGGGATAGAGTATCAGGGTGAACAACATTATCACTCCATAGAGTTCTTTGGTGGAGATTCGGGACTAAAAGCGAATCAAGAGAGAGATGAAAGGAAAGCCCAAATCTGTGAAAAAGAGAAAGTCCCTCTAATACTTTTTCGCTTTGATGAAGCTATTACCGAAAAGCTCGTTGCCGAGCGACTTAGTGAGGTTATTGGTGGGTAAATCACATTGGATTAACTGTATCCTGTGAGATAATAGTGAGTTAAATTTGATTATTAATAATTATGTATCCTTCAATCTTTGATTTAAGTGGAAACTAATGATTCACATCATATCATGGGTATTTTTATTATCTGTTGCAGCAGTGAATATTATGCGAGAATTTGAATTGCAAAAATGGATCGTTTCTTTGATACTTCTTTTCATCGGAATATTCTTGTATCTAGTTAGTAACTTCCTGATAAGACACTATATTAAGAAAAACGCTCCAGAATTTGCAACCAATAAAGAATATCTCCCTGGACAACAAGCATGGGAGACAACAGCAGGATTAGGTGTCGTCCCTAAGTGGTCAACATATATCGGCTTAGTCGGTATTGCTGCTTTTATTACAGCTATCGTGCCTTGGTTGCTTGCATTGATTTTGTAAAAATTATACTCATCACTAAACAGTGGTTTAGGTAGACTATTAGGAAACTGGACATAGAGTATGAGCAACAGAACTGACTTAGAAACCTCGTTTCCAGTACTTCATTCACAAAGCCTATTCTTAATGGCGGCAGTGTATTGGGTTTATGGTGTTTACTCTACCTTCGCTAAGGGAGCTATTCCAGGAATTGATTGGACAACAGACCATAACTATATTTTGGGAGTGGCATGGACTCTTGTTGTTGGGAGTAGAGCAAGAGTACCACTAATATCATATATCAATATATGCGGTGCAATTGCAATGCTAGGTCGTGGTTATTTTTTACTACCAGTATTATTTTTAAATACCATGATTCAAGCTTATTCTTGGATATTACTTGTTGTTGTTTGGTTTCATGAGCCCATACCCCTCCCACTTATTCGAATAACTGGTGGCTTCAAAACTGGTGCTATTATGCTTGCTCTCATTGTGCCTGTATTGGCATTGCTAAATTTTATTTCAGCAAAATATTTACTTCGTCTGAAATCGAATATAACTCCTGATAAGATTGCAATTGAAACAGACTAATCATACAAATTCAATACACATCAAAGGTATAGAGTTGACTCCAATGCAAAGAGCGGGATGATGAAAATGATATCAGAACCTACATTTAGAGATTTAGTCCGAGATATGCCTAGCATAATGGATGGTGTACGTCCTCACCTACATAAAAAACATATCGTAGCTGCAGGTTTCGAAGATGCAGAGGAGAGCGCTGATCCATTTGATGATGAGAAAACATTAATGGTGTCTGAAGTGATCAGGATATACTGGAAACCAAGCAAAGGCGAATACAGTGGAGAGAATTATGAAATCAGTGATCCTAGATTAATTGCGATGTTTAAAGGGTTGGTGCCAGAATATGAAATAATTCCTCACGCATATGTGCACGACCAAAATTTTGTCAAAGTGTTTAATCTGATAATTAATGCCTGGATCGATAATGAATCTAAATCATCTGTAGACCTACACTCATATTATTCTGAGTGTCAATACTATTTCCCGCCTGAAACCAAAGCGGTGGATAAGGAAGGGGCTCAAGGAAGCTCTGAAAAGCAAAATATAAATCCTGAGAGCAAAATTGATCCCAGTTCCTGTAATAGCTTTAGCCTCACAGTTGGTCTGGGGTTTCGTTTTAATGGTCAGTGGTATGGAGTAGGTGCTCAATATGACAAACATGCATTAAACGAAAAACAATTACGCTTAATTGAGCTACTATATGAATCAGAACCTTATCGCATGAACATTAAAGAGGTTCTTGCAATCCTTAGGACCGAATTTACAGGTGTAAAATTTAGTTCACTGTCAGATCTATTTAGGAAATCGAGGAAGGGGCCGATAAAAAATTTATATGGTACCCTGATTAAATTAGACACATCGGTTGTCTTCTTAGATATCCCCCAAAAATAAACTTTCCTGACATTCCGGGGTTTCCGTACCAGCTTTCCTGACGTTCCAAGCTACTGGACTCCAATCCCCATTCGTTATGTTCTTGTTCTCCTAGGTACTTTGCGGCTGCACCACAACAATGTGGTACAGAGTTAAAGTCAGAAAGGAAGAACGAAATGAAACCCAAAAAAAACCTGATTACCCGCAAGGATCTAATGAAAGATACTTCAGCTCCTTATTGGGTAATTGCACACATGACCCTAACAAATCAATTGCCCAGAATCCATAAGGCAATGGGGAAGGGTGACTCGAATATCTATCACCCTCACGCAATTCAAATTGTCAAAGATTATCTCAAACGCAATGAGGATAATCATGAATAGAAGCAGCCAATTATCTCATCAAATAGCTTGGTTAAATATGAAAGAGGCCTCGGAGTATTTAAGAATCTCAACTCGCTCAATCAGAAGAGCTATGAGTAGGGGACATTTGCGCAGGAATAAAATTGGTGGGAGATATCTTTTTCATAAGAAATGGCTCGACCGTTTTGCCTGTGGATATGGCCAGAGACTCTCCGCATCACAAAAAAACCAGATAGAAAAACTTTTAGGTTGATCCTGTGATGAATGAAATAAATGCGAGTATAATGATTACTGCCGAAAGCTTTAATCTATCATTGCCAAATAATGCAATACCCGATCATGAATTGAATGAAATGTTTGAAAAAATGCAGATAGTGCAAATACAGTTGCAGATCCAAGCGATTGATGAAAGGATTGATCGTGAGCGATCCAAACATAATTAGAGATATTCGGGAAGCTCCTTTCGCCTGGCTGGCCAAACATAAAATAAGGTTAATCCGAGAACATTTTGATTCATCCAATCAATTGGCTACGGCTCTCTCAGTATATTTAGTGCTTACTGAAATTGCCTCAAATAAAGTAGAGGAACGGTTCGTAGCGAGTTATGCATATATCGCCTCAATGGTTGGGGTTTCTCGCAGGACCACCATACGAATCATGGCACAGCTTGAAAAAATAGAACTTATCTCAATCGAGGAGCGCATTGAGGGAAAAAGAAATCTACCAAATATGATTTCACTACTTGGTGGTGACTCTGTGACACCAGTGACTAGTATGAAAATAGGCAAACTGTCACCCAATAGAATAAATAAAGAAGAAACTATAGAACAAAACAAAGAAACAATGGTTCGTTTTGAGCAGTTATGGAAGCAATACCCAAAAAAGAAATCAAAGAAAGTTGCATTAAAAGCTTTCCATAAAATCAATCCAGACGACGTCTTGTTTTCCATAATGCTGACTGCCCTTGAAGCACAGAGACAAACGGATGATTGGACTAAAGATCGTGGACAATTCATCCCATTGTTGGCTACTTGGTTAAATCAAGCCAGATGGGAAGATGAGGAGCTAGACAATCAATTGCCCATCGATCCGGACAAGTGGAATCCATTATGAACACTTTGAAACATATTGAAACAGAAGAGCGGATGATAGCTGCACTCCTCTATGACTATAAAGCCACTATAGATAAAACCAACACTATGAATGAAGATTTGTTTACTGTGAACCGACATAAGGAAATCCTAAGAGCATGCATGGCACTTGCCGAGGAGGGGCAGGAGATTGAACCAATCAATGTTAGTCAGGTTTCTGGAGGGTTCATAAAAGTACATGAAGTAGCAAATTTTTCGTTCGATTACATGGATTCTACCAACTTCGTTATCGGTGATTATAAAGAATTAGAAAGACTGAGACAGCTTCGGGAAATACACTCTCAGCTCCAACATCAGTTATCAATTGTTCAAAATTCTTCTATTCCGGCAGAGATTAGCGCAGATATAAATGAGAACTTGGTTTCAATAATAGGATCAACACCTCAGTCAAATTCGACGCTACAATACCAGTCTGATAGATGGGCTGATGATCTTAATGATCGCTTTGATGGAAAAAAAGCCCCTGGGATCCCAACTGGCTTCCAAGAACTTGATTTGATGACAGGAGGTTTAATAGCGGGAAATCTTGTTGTCATTGGTGCTAGGCCAGGCGTGGGAAAAACGACTTTTGCTATGAACCTTGCATGGAATGTTGTTGCGAAGCAGATACCAGTGGCATTTATAAGTCTTGAAATGATGTCAAATGAGCTGGTCGAAAAACTAGTATCCCGAGAGGGAATGATAGATGGGGCAGATCTGAAGTTGGCGAACATCTCCAATGGAGTTTTTGAAACAGCTTTACAAGCAAAAGGGCTAATAGAGAAGCAGCCGCTATATATCATTGACGACATCAAAAATGATTTGAGCAGTATACTACATAGAGCTGGTCAGCTTGTACACAGAGACAAGGTCGAAATAGTAGTCGTTGACTATCTCCAGTTAATGAGCGCAGGTAATTCATCTGAAAACCGCAATAACGAGCTAAGTAAGATTACGAGAGCTTTTAAGCAATTTGCTCAGCGTGAGAGTGTTGTTGTAATCCTTCTTTCCCAGGTAAACCGAAAAGCAGCTTCTAGACCACCAAAGATATATGACCTTCGTGATAGCGGAGCGATAGAGCAGGATGCAAACATAGTTTATTTATTGCATGACTATGATGATAAATCAAGGGAAATACTTGGAGTGTCAATTGCAAAAAATAGAGCAGGTAAAACAGGAATCGTTAATATGACTTTTCTCAGCGAGTTCAGTCTCATTGTAGACGTCCACGAACAGTGAAGTATCTCAAGAATATAATGATGGTTCGCATCATCAGGCAAATGCGCAAGCAACCAGAGAAGTATCTTGCAAAACAAATGAAATACTATTATACTAGTATTATAGTATTCAATCATATTGCTAAAGGAACTCATTATGGTGAGCATGCGTAAAATACGGAATACCTATTATGCTCGCATCCAATTCTCAAGAGATTCTGGTCGAAAAGAATTGAAAATCTCATTACGAACCAGCAATGAATTGTTGGCAAGGGAACGGAAAATTGAGGTCCAACAGAGTGAGGATGATCTTCGAGCAGGTGTTGATCTTTCATTCCCCTGGTTAAATGACGAGGGTAAACTTCTGGTGGTTCATTTAACCCTTGAGGAAGCTACACAACAGTATCTTAAAGCACGTGCAGCTGAGCAAATAAGCAAATCGACGAGGAATATATATCGAGAAGCTTTATTAAGTTTACAGATAGTATTAAATCCTTCATTTCCAGTCAAGCATATCAGATTAAAACATATTGACCAATTCAAGGAGTTTTGTACCAAGAAAGATCCCGACACCAAGAAACCAAAATACTCTTCAACTACTATTAACATTAGGCTGAGAGCAATTAAAACATTCCTTATTTGGCTCAAGGAAAGGGAGTACATTTCGATCGTTCCAGCGATAAAAATGTTGAATTGTGCAAAAGCTGAACCTACATATTTTAGTAATAGCCAATTTAAGGCTCTGTGTGACCATGTAGGACCATATCTTAGGTCTGTCTTCCTCTTCTATCGTGAGACTGGTTGTAGGCTTTCAGAGCCATTTCAGGCTGAAATCAACGGAAACTTTTTGACCATTAGAGCAGAAACGTCAAAAAGTAAAAGATCCAGGGATGTCTATCTAACTCCAGAGTTAAAAACAATTTTGCTAGAGATGAGAGAAAAAACACATTGGGAAGATGAAGAAGGTAATTTCCCTAAATTTAGTAAGCATCCGATCAGATCTACCCATCAGATAAAACATTACAGTAAATCGCTCCTGAAAGCTTGCAGGAAAGTCGGAATTATGGATCGTCACTTTCACCATCTTCGACATACTGCAGCGGTAAGAACATATCTAAGAACAAGAGACATTTACGAGGTAGCCAGATTGCTCGGTCATGCAAACGTGAAGACTACAGAGATATATGCTAAATTTGACATAAAACGACTTGAGCAGGACTTTCCAGACCTGGTGCAGAAGAATATGCTTAGACCGATTTATCCAACCCAAGCTGCAATCGTAAATTGAATTAAAGGGGAGATTGTTTAGTCAATGTATATAATGAATTTACATTAAATATTCAAAATCATTAAAAGAAAGAAGGAATAAGATGAAAGAATTATCCGGAATTAAAGTTGCAGGACAGGAAGGTTTAAATTTGTTTTTTAACTGTCGGAGGTGTAGTCATATCAACCCTTCTGAAATGTGGTATATTGGGAATAATGGTCAGGTGATTTGTCCACATTGCCATTCATCAGGTTGTAATGACCGTTGGCCTGATAATCGAATCGTGGAACTTTTTGAGAGTATCATTGACCTACCTCTTGAATATAGAGAATACTCTCGTGTCAGCTGTGTTTTGTACCATGCGGCCGTTAGATCCTTAATTGAAAATCAAGTTAGGACTATTGCTTTTGAAGGTATGCTATATGAAGAGGTAGGACATATAGTTGATATGGTGATTCACGAGCGAATTGAGCTTGAAAAATTGATAGATTTATTTGGGCAATTTACTGCGACTTCTTTTGGAGAGTCTATCAGAGGAGCCAGCAAGAATGATTTCATGAAACATTTGGCATGGGCATCTGAGTCTAGGGATCAATTGCTATATGCTCATGGTAGTTCCAGTGGAACATTGATTGAGTTCGATATTCAATGGATTACATACGCTCTTCAAGCATTTTCAAAATTGAACAATTCTATTTTGCCAGGTTCCGAGGACAACTATCTCTCTAATCAGCTGACAAATCCGAATTAGAGTTAAGTCTAGTATATATAATATATTAAGCAGATTTAATGCTTTTTTTAGGCAACGCTATGGCAGGCAACATATTTTTCTTTTTGCTTAACCCCCTGATAATCAGCTAATTGCAGGCAAGGGAACCTGCTTAAATAGCAGGGGCTTTAGCCCAACGATATTTTCAACCTGAGGGCAGATAACGCTCGCAGGATGCTTAGACATATCAGTAGTCAAGAAAATGATTAGAGCGTCGTCAGTTAGCGATTAGGCATAAAAACCCACTCATATATGACCACTATCCTGGACTAACTGATAAAGCATATTGAAGGTCTAAAAACATAGTGGGATCACTCTATTTCTCCATGATCTGAAGTATATCGTACTTTTTGCCTTTCCTGGTGCCATCAATTCTGAAAACAACGCCCTCCACAAATTCAGGGTGGAATGGATCAAAAGTAAATTTTGTTACTATCCCTGCTTTCCCATTGTTAGAATCTTTTGAACTGAGTCTGTACGATCGTCCCAAAACAATATTTCTTTTTTTCTCAACAATTTTTTGATTCCCTTCACTATCTTTGGTAGGGCACTGATTTGTCAAGGTAACTACTCTCTTCTCTTCGTCAATTTCCACAGTTGTACTCATACTGGTATCTCCTTTTTGATGCTAATAATTTGAGCGAATTTTGTTTTCCAGGCAACATGGTTGATGGTTTATTTTTCTGTATAAGGGGTAGTCTTATGCAGTATCAGCGATCTAACTTACAAACATTAAACTTTCTATTCCTTAGGAATACTACCATGACACATTGATAGTTTTCTCAAAAAATGATTTATCAATTCAAATGAATTGATAAATATTCAGTTGGTTGGCGTCAATTGCTACTTGAAATGTGATCACTTCAATCTAACTTTGAGATATCGAACCAAAGCCTAGGGGGGTAAATGTATTTAAACAGATTCTTTATTGTGTTCTTGATTATTTTGACTTCACTTTTTACCTGTGAAGATCCAAAAGTAGAGGATACGACACCTCCTTCTGTTGCAATCACTTCCCCTCAAAATAATTCTGTTGTGAATGAAATTGTTCAGGTGATGTGCATCTCATTGGACAATGATAAGGTTGAGAAGGTGGAGCTGTGGATTGATGGTTCGTTTACAGGCATTTATGATACCTCAGAACCTTACTCACTTGAATGGAATACAACTACATATGAGAATAGGACATACACTATTACCATACGCTCGTTTGATGTCAGCGGAAACGCAGCTGATAGTTCCCCTTTCTCACTTACAGTTGATAACTCCTTGTCTGTTCCAACTCCATTAAATATTGCCTCTATTAGTTATGACCTGGGTGGCTTTACAATTATTTGGAATAAATCGATTGACAGTGATTTTGAATCCTATTCCTTAGAGAAATCGTTATTGGCAAACATGAGCGATCATGCTCAAATATTTTCTTCACTGGATATAGATGATACTGTCTACGTAGATTCTGATATTGATCCCTTAGTTTTTCAGTACTACCGAGTAACAGTAACCGATAGTTTGAATTATTCCAGCAATGGTTCAGTCAATTCATCGGTCTTGGATGCCATCCCTTCACCAGTTGATATTCAATCTGTTTCTTATGATACAACTGCTATGACTATCACATGGGAGAAATCCAACGAGACTGATTTTTTACATTATGAACTATACCAGAGTAGTGGTGATTCAAACAACTATGCCATAATTTCAACCATTACAGATATAAATATATCGGAATACTCATTAAGTGAGTTTGATCCTTTGCAGATAAACTATTTTAGAGTGTTAGTATTCGATACTCTTGGGCAACATGCACAGGGTGACTATTATTCAAATAGCATAGATTCACCCCCTAATAGTGTTGATGTTACTTCAGTTACATATACTATTGATGAAATGACGGTTAGCTGGGATCAGTATGTCCCCAATCTTTATAGATTATTAATCAGAAGTGCAACTGAGATGGAAAATGATTTCGTTTCCTATGATGTTTTGTATTCTGAGACTGCGAATGGTGCAAAGGCAATACTGACAAGCATTTCTGATGAACAGGTCACATCACATTCTATTACAGACTTTAATCCTACTCATGAAAACTGGTTTTGGATTAGGGTCAATGATTATTGGGAACAAACGTCTATCGGAAACGGCTCGACAAATACAATTGAACCTCTTCCCGTGAGTGTGGATGTAGTCAGCGTAGAATATGACTTAACACAAATGAGCGTCACCTGGGAACAATTCACAGAAGAAGATTTTCAGTCTTATCAAGTTTACAACTCAATTACTGAAAATGGTTATAGAGAGCTATTGAACACATACGATCAACCATCAGAGACATCTCATACTCTTTATGATTATGACCCTACTCATGAAAACTGGTTTTGGGTTGAAGTCATCGATAAATGGGACCAAAGTTCTGTAGGTCAGGGGTTGAGCCATGCCCTTGATGCTTCCCCTCAACCAATAGATATAACATCAGTAACATACAATACTGAGAGCATGATTGTAGAGTGGGATGAATCTCAAGATAATGACTTCGCCTCATATGAATTGTATCAAAGCATAAATGGAAATCCACCACAATCGATTCTACTTACTGAAGATATTGCCACTAATCACTTCACAGTGGAAAGCTTTGACCCAACTGATCAAAACGCTTTCCAGGTGAGAGTGAGTGATTATTGGGGCTTAGTATCAACGGGTAACTCAATGTCAAATGAAATTGAATTGCCACCAGCTCCTGTAACACTCAATCCCATTACACATTCCGATGGGTTGCTCAATATCTCCTGGAGTCAAAGCATTGATACAGACTTCCAACAATATCTCCTCTATGAATCACTGAGTCAGGATATGCACGATAAAGAGTTAGTATTCTTAACATTTAATCAAGAACGAACTTCATTCACTCGAGCATATGAATTAGGAGTAGTACGTTTTTACGAAATTGTTGTAGTAGACCTTTTTGGACTTGAAGCGGGTAGTCCCATTGAACGAGGGGGTGAATATATAGTATTCAATACTGCTTTTGGTGGATCAAATTCAGATGTAGGATATTCTGTCAATCAAACGGATGATGGAGGATACATCATGGCAGGGTATACTGAGTCATTTGGGTTTGGTTCATCCGATGTTTGGCTGGTAAAAACAAACCAATCAGGAATAGAAGAGTGGACTCAAACATATGGTAGTACTGGCAATGATATAGGAAAATATATCGAGGTAACCTCAGACGGTGGATTCATAATCACAGGATCGACTCATACTTTAGGTCCGAACTATGAAGACGTGTATGTGATGAAAACAGACGGATCTGGAAGTGAGGTATGGAGTCAAACTTTTGGAGGATTAGCTACTGATCGAGGTGAATGCGTAAAAGAGACGGAAGATGGTGGATTCATAATCACTGGATCAATATATCTCCCAGATACACTGGGTGATAATCAGCTTAACATGTATCTCATCAAAACAGACGCAAGTGGTTCTGAGGAATGGAGTAATAATTTTGGCGGAAATTATTCTGACAAAGGATATTCTGTCCTTCAAGCATCCGATGGGGGGTTTGTAGTGGCGGGCTATTATACCACATTCGACTCGTCCATTGGCTCTAATACGGATTTATGGGTGCTAAAGGCAAACTCTGAAGGGAATGAGGAATGGAGCCATACTTATGGAGGTGTTGATTTTGATGTTGCATATTCTCTTTCTGCAGATGAGGATGGTGGATTCGTAATAACTGGTATGTATGGGAGTGACACTTGGCTGTTAAAAGTTAGTCCTGAAGGCCTGGAAGAATGGAGCCAAATATATTCCAATATCCAAAATGATCATGGAAATTCAGTCGAACAGACTTCTGATGGAGGATTTATTATCGCTGGAGTTTTGAGTGGAGACGCTTTATTGCTAAAAACTAACTCAATTGGTGAAGAGGAATGGAGACAATACATAGGAAGTGCAAGTGGTGCCGAGTGGGCAAATTCAGTCCATCAGACTGATGATGGTGGATTCATCCTATCGGGGTCAACTCGCTCATTTAATTTCGGTGAAAGAGATGCCTATTTAGTAAAAACAGACCCTGAAGGGAATACTATCTCAATTGAATAGTTCGGGAATACATTAGATTCACAGTACACACACCGTTTGTACATCCGAATTGGGTTGTAATATGAATATTGTTAAGAGAATAGTACTATTGTTGCAAATTAGTTCAGTGATTTCTTGTGTCGGCCTGATTCTATTGGCATGTGATAAAGATCCTCTGACTCATGCTTCGGAACATTTTCCGTCAGGAGAAATAATTTCTCCTATAAGTGAAACTGTAGGAAGGCTTGCAGTTATAGTTGTGGAAGCCACGGATGAGACAGGAATAGATGTGGTCGAGATATATGTTGATGACTCCTTAGTAATAGTGGACCGAATTGTGCCGTATGAATATCTATGGGACACTTTTCGAGGAGGGGAGGGAAATCACAGAATAAAGACAATTATACGGAATACTGAGGGCAATATTCTTTCCGATTCCATTAACGTGGACGTTGAGATTACTAATATATTTATTCCCGATGACTTCTCTGAATTAGCAGATATATCCATAAAGAACTATCTCGATGGTGGCGATACAATTAGTGTCAGCGCAGGAACCTATAACTGTTACAATTTGAATTTTACGAATTATCCCGAGCTGTTTTTTGTTGGTCTTGACGGCGCCGAGAATGTCATTTTGGATGGGGGAAATCAAGGAAGAGTATTAGCAGTCTCCGAATCACTTGTCCAGGGTTTTACCATTCAAAACGGATATGCAACTGATAATGGTGGGGGTGGAATTTTATTATATGGTTCAACAATAAGAAATTGTATCGTTCGTGATAATGAATGCACTTGGGCTTCATATGCACGAGGAGGTGGTGGTATTGAAGCTGTCTACAACTCAACTATCGAGAATAACCTAATTTACAACAATCACTGTCAGTATGTGGGAGGTGGGATACATCTAGTAGAAAATGGGTCCACGTCAATAATAAACAACATTATCTACAACAACTCTATTTCGTCTGGATATGGTGGAGGTATATACATTCATAAAGCTGGAGCGACTATATATAACAATATAGTTCTCTCAAATGATGGGGGAAGCCTATCAAGTTTGAACAATAACTATGTTGGTCCTGCTGACTATAATTTGGGTGTGAATTTTGGATCAAATTTTATTTTGGAGACCACATCACCATCCTTTATTAATGCAGAATCAGGAAATTTCCATTTGTCAGCTTCATCTCCATGTGTTGATGCAGGCAATCCATCTCAACAATACAATGATGTTGACGGCTCAAGAAACGACATGGGTGCGTATGGTGGAATCGGGGGAGCCTGGTAGTTAGTGTTTGGCAAATGATACTGAAAAGCTTCTTGCCGCTATACGAGGCTTAGAGCTGACCCACATGAAGGAAGGTAAACTCCAGGGGAAAAGAGTATGGGGGCCTCTTCTGATAACAGAGGAGAACCTTAACGCCTTCCTTTAGTGGTGGGGGTTTAGGTGGAGATGTCAATTAAAGTTATATATAAGGGGAAATCATGAAATTGTTATTGCTTCTGTTAGCGCTCACTTCTGTTTCAATCGCTCAGGTAGATTCGGTATTCACAAAATCCGATGGGGTTTACTCTGGGAAAATTGTATCAGGAAATAGTTTTGCAGTTTTTATTGAAACTGATCAGGGGCAAAAGTTACAACTTCCTCTGGATACAGTAAAAAGGATTGTACCGAAAAATGGAGAGGACGTCTTTGGGGCAGATATTCCTAAGTCTTCATATCTTGGTTATCTTTATTCGCTTGACCGTTCGTCCTTCCGAACAGACTTAGCTTACTTCGAAACTCCTCAAGTTATGCCAGTTTTCACAGCTGGAGCAGATAGTCTGGAAAATCAAATTGACACTCAAATAGTTGATCCTCAAAGCGCTTTGAGCCTGGAGGAGCGCTCTACCGTTGCGCTCGAGACGATTGCCCAGCTACTAACAATTCAACTCGCTATTGGTGCTGCTTCAATTCTAATAACATTGATTGCATTATCTTGATTGCATTATAAAGAGGCCTACTTCCATAAACATTACGTTACAGCAGTTGAAATTGAGTGACATACTTAAATTGCTGATATTCCATTAGTATGATCATATTAGACTTTACTCTATCAGGGTAACAAAATAATATCCCCCCAAATTAAGTAATCGCAACTCAGAGAATTAGTGGTCGGTAGCACCACCATACTTAATTGCAATCGCCTCTGCCCTTTGAACTGCCTGCTCGAATTTATCATTTACATCATAACTAGCTTCACTCACATGCTTCAAATTCCACTCTGAGAATTTCCGCTCAAGGACCCAGGCATACTTCTGCCACTGGGGCTCTGTCTGAAGCTTCTCGAACAGAGATTGTTTCTGCATTATGAGGCTCTTTTTTATATGGGACCCTAATCTTTGGTAAAGTTCGATATTTTCAGGGGTTGTCTTTGTCTTCGTACCTAAGGCAAATGCCTTCCAGTCTTTATAGGCAGACCAGGAAAATCTTTCTATATGTGGAAGCCGATCATTCACAAGGGTCACAAGCTCTTCATCAGTAAGGATGATAGCATTCAATCCATCATTCAGAACGGCGTCAAAAGCTTCAATTATTTTATCAGAAATTATTGTCGGTCTCGTCATTAATGCACCTCCTTATGATGATGTATCAATATAACATTTAGGCACCATAAAGTCATCATAAATAGCATCATAAGTAGTTAATATATCAGTTATTTACAGAATATGTAATCTTTTGAATCTCAGGGTGATATTTTGATAAATCGTGGAGAATTAAACCCTCCTTAGGGCTGTAAATTTGATTGTACTTGATGGACGATAAAGGTTTGAGTAATTTCCAGCCGCCAAACAACAGTAAACCCTGTTCCAAATAGGTTCAGGCTCCGTAGAAACCAAGTGGGCACTATTGCCCCCTGGGAGTCACTCTACGGAGTAAAATCAGCTGTTGTTTGGCGATGACCGCTTGAGACTTTCAGGGGCTTTCTTCTAACTCACAGATTGGTTCCCGTATATTTCTCACAGCATCCCACTGATTAGTTGAGAATTTGATACAATTTTCTCAACAACCGAATATCGTAGGTGATTATGAGAAAAGAAAAAATCTTATTCGGCTCAAATGGTGAGCCATTGTTTGAAAATTCATATGAGAGGATAATTCTTAATGATGAAGAAAAAGCTGAAGTTAGTGCGGCAATAAAAACCCTTAAGCAATACAAACTTGAATACTCCTCACCCTCTGACAATTCAATTATCACGAGGCTCAACTCAAAAGCTGATACTTTAGACGAGATTGAGCACTATGGAGGATTTGCTTCAGTAATTGGAATCGTTTGGTCTGGTGCCGCTTTGTATTCACTATTGTGGGAACAGAATGCGTCAACAGCCTCTCTTTTCATGGCTCTTAGTTTTATCGATTTCTGTTGTATTGCCTATATAATTTTCAAGAATCGAACAAAATAATATTTCTGACCACATTATACATATGGGATAGACACATTATGACTGAGAGCAAGCGATATAGACTACA
>Ga0233442_1001612_pt1 | contig 16731 bp, 14 predicted proteins | sample SI_123_September_3_FD_182789 | JGI IMG/M metagenome (GOLD analysis project Ga0233442, IMG submission 182789) | Seawater microbial communities from Saanich Inlet, British Columbia, Canada - SI_123_September2016_150_MG | ecosystem: Environmental > Aquatic > Marine > Inlet | place: Canada: British... | reverse complement strand
AGTTAAAGGGTGGAATAAACTTTGTGGCTTTGTGCCTACCATCACTAAAGATGTAAAGCCTGATCCAACATCTTGGTGCATTGTTTGCGGTCCTCCTATAATGATCAAATTCACTCTTCCAGTTCTGCTGGAAATTGGTTTTGCTCATGATAAAATTTATACTTCATTAGAAAGAAGAATGAAATGTGGTATTGGTAAATGCGGTAGATGTGGTATCGGGTCAAAATATGTTTGTATTGATGGACCAGTATTTTCTTATGAAGAATTAAAGAAAATCCCGGATGCGTTTTAATTTAAGGAGAAATAAATGGATAAAATAATATTAAGTGAAATGGATGCGAATTTTAAGAATGAGATAGCTTCTCAACCTGGTGCTGAGCATTTTAAACAGTGTTTTACATGTGGTACTTGTACAGCTTCTTGTCCTGTTGCAGAGGTTCACGATGATTACGATCCGCGAAAAATAATTCGTATGTCAATTTTAGGAATGAAAGAAGAAGTGTTATCTTCAGATATTTTATGGATGTGTTCACGCTGCTATACTTGCTATGCACTTTGTCCACAGGGTGTTAAATTTACAGATGTTTTGGGTGTTCTCAGGGATATGGCAATAAAACAGGGATATGCTCCCAAAAAGCAAGATATGCAGTCTAGAGAACTGGATAAATTTGTTCAAGATCTTAGATGTCAACTCATCGACCAGAAACTGCATCCTAATGAAGATAATAAGAAGAAAATTAGTGAAATGATTAAAAAAGAATTAGATAAAAATTGGTAGCAAGTAAATACAAAAAAGGAGAAAATTATGCAAGCAAATCAAAATTTGGATTGTAAAGGGTTATCATGCCCAATGCCAATTATTAAATTGGCAAAAACTATGAAGAAAATGAATAGCGGTGAAGTTTTAGAAATGCTCGGAACTGATCCTGGTTCAAAAACTGATGTTCCTGCCTGGTGCGAGAAAACAGGTAATATTTTCTTAGAACATTCAGAAGAGGGTGGCACACATACTTTTTTCATAAAAAAGAAGTAAAGAAAAGGAGTTAATTGTGTTTAAAAAAGGAACTCTAAGAGAATTATTTGATTCTATGTTCGGTAAGTCCTGGCCTATGTGGGTTGGTGGAATTTTACTGGCGCTGATGAATATTCTTCTCTTCGTGATCAAATACCCATGGGGATCTAGTAGTGGGTATACAAATATTGGTCAAAATCTATTCCAGATTCTTGGAGTTACAAGCCTTGGAACTAAAGTTCCTATAAGCCTTCATGCGGTTGCACTTCTGAATATTTTTGTGGTAGTGGGAGCATTTGTCTCTTCCCTGCTTTCTAAAGAATTTGGTATTCGGATCTCACCAGTTGGTGAATTGGTGAAAGGTTTTGTAGGCGGAGCTTTAATGGCAATTGGAGCAACTGTAGGGGCTGGCTGTACAACTGGTGGATTCTTTTCTGGCTTAGCCGCACTTTCAGCGGGTGCTCTCACATTGGCTGCCGGTTTCACCATAGGTACATTTGTTGCCTTACGCTATCTTTTATGGGAAATGGAAGCTCTTCCAAATATAAGTATGGGAAAATCATTTACATTCCTAACTGGAACCGGAAAGAAAACCGGTTGGCAAAGATGGTTGGGTTGGATAGTGATTGCTGTAGTTCTTTTCATATTTAATAGATACACAGCTTCTGGTTCTGGAGCAATGAAGATTATTGGCTGGCATGTATTCATCGGTTTAATTTTAGGTGTGATCTTACAGAGATCTCGCTACTGTATTGTTCGTGCATTTCGTGAGCCATTCATGACGGGTGAAGCAACTGCTCCTATTGCAGTAATGCTTAGCATTCTTATCGCTATGATAGGTTTCACAGTAATTAAATATTTTGGTGTGGGTAATGCAGGTGAATTTGCTGCTCGTGCTATTGAAATGAAAGGTGTTTATGCAAACTTCTGGCTTCGTGCTCTAATTGGTGGTATCATTTTTGGACTGGGCATGACAATTGCTGGTGGATGTGCAGTTGGAACACTTTGGAGAGCTGGAGAAGGTCATGTAAAATTATGGATGGCTGCATTAGGTTTTGTAATTATGGCTCCAGTTTCTAAAGGTTTTATTGTTCCTGCAGTTAAAAATTTACTGCCCGAATCTATGCAAAAACATATATTCTTGCCCGATATACTTGGGTATACAGGCGCCGTAGTTCTGGTTCTATTCTTACTGCTTCTTTGGTATATGTTTGCCAAGTGGAATGAAAAAACCGGTAAATTCTCGGCATTATAGGAGGAAAAAATGAAAAAGCAATTTTTAATTATAGCTGTATCTTCGATCCTCTTATTGGCTCTTGCCGGTTGTGGTGATAGTTTTGCTACAGGAGAAGTATTTGCTAATTCTAAGGGATTTGTACGTGAAGCAAAAGCAGGGATTACAGAAATATCATATGATGATTTTAAGACAATGTTAGAAGAAGAAAAACTTCGTGTTCTTATTGATGTTCGTGAATCTTTTGAATTTGAAGAAGGTTCAATAAATCAGCCAAATGAAGATGATGAATATCCATATCCAGAAACTTTTACTGTGAATATACCACGAGGTCTTCTGGAATTCAAAGTTGGAGATAGTTCATATTGGGATGATGATCTTTGGGTGGAAATGCCAACAAAAGATGAACCAATTGTGATCTATTGTAAAGCTGGTGGACGTAGCGCTTTAGCAGTTCAAACCTTACAGATGATGGGATACACAAAAGTATTCAGTTTGCAGGGTGGATATAGGATCTGGATGGATCCATCACTTCCATTAGAAGTAGAAGAATCTGATTCTGGTGGTTGAGATTAATAGTAAACACATGAGTTCATGTGTAAAAAAAATTAAATTAACTAAACCAAAAAAAAGGAGAGAAGAAAATGAAAAAATGGATGAAATTCGTATTGGTGATCGCAGTAATGTCTGTGATTTTTGTAGCAGGTTGTAAGGATGATACAACAGATCCTGATGTTAGTGCATTTGAGACAGTAACTAATTATATGGATGATAATGGTATGACGGTTACAGAATTATTTGATGGCTGGATTACTACTGCTAGTGCAGTTGTAGATACAGTAACTTATACTGTTCCTGATTATTATGTAATGGATATCCGTTCTCAAGCTCATTATGATACATTAGGCCACATTGAAGGTGCAGTGCATTCTTCACTTGGAACTATTGTAACAGATGCAGCTCTTGCTGATAAACCAATTATTGTTGTATGTTATTCTGGTCAATCAGCTGGTCATGCTGTTATGGCTTTACGTCTTTCAGGTTATTCTGATGCAAAAAGCTTGAAATGGGGAATGAGTGGTTGGAACAGTGTATTTGATGTATGGTCTGGTAATACTAATCAACTTAATCATGCAAATTGGGAAGCTGCGCCTGGCTTAGTTGCAGATGCAGAAATTTTTGATTATCCAGAAATTGATAGTGATACTGAAGATGGAGCAGGTATTCTTCTTGAAAGAGTTGCAGCTATGTTAGAAGGTGGATTTAAAGGTATTACTGCATTAGATGGAGATACAACTGTTGGTGCTCTTGATAATCCTGCTGATTTTTTCATCAATAACTACTGGGCAGCTGAAGATGTTGCAACATATGGAAATATTCAAACTGCTTATAGGATCAATCCACTAGTTCTTGAAAATCTTGATGCTGCTAGCACTATAGTAACATATTGCTGGACAGGTCAAACTTCTTCGATGGTTACAGCATATCTCAATGTTTTGGGTTATGATGCAAAAAGTTTGAAGTTTGGTGTTAACGGTATTATTTATGACGATCTATTAGGGCATAAGTGGGCGGCTTCAATGGATTATGATTACGTGGTAACAACACCGTAATTTATATTTTAGGGAGCGGATAATTATTCCGCTCCCAATTTTAGGAGTAATAATGAAAAGATTAATTTTGTTTTTTACAGTAGTTTTTTTAAGTATTCCATTTCTAACTTTTGCACAAGGTTGTATGGAAGCTTCTTCAGATGAAGGTGTAAATGTTGTTGGATATTTACAATCTCAATTTGAGTATCAATTCAATGAAGAAGACAATGAAAACAGTTTCACTTTCAACAGAGCTAGAATGGGCCTTGTTGGGAATATCCCTTACGATTTTAGCTATTACATTATGTTTGAGTTCAGCCAATTTCAAAATGGACCATATCTCTTAGATGGTTTTATCACTTACTCAAGATTAGCTCCGTGGGCTAGTATCTCAATGGGGCAATTCAAATCTCCATTTAGTTTGGAATTGAATACTCCATGTCAGGGACTACATACAATAAAGCGTTCAATGGTTGTAAATGAACTTACAACTCCCGATAGAGATTTAGGACTTTTAGTATCTGGGAAATACAACAAATTAGCAAAATATGCTTTTGCTTTTACAAATGGAACAGGTAGAGATGTTGTTGAAAACAATCAGAACAAAACTTTTGCAGGTCGTTTCGTTGTATCTCCGATTGAGTTTATTAGTTTAGGTGGAAGTTACAAATATGGAACATCTCCAGCAACAATTATTGATGCAGATGAAGATGTGAAAAAACGTTTTGCAGGAGAATTTGAGTTAAACTTAAGTAATATTCTTATTCAAGCTGAATATGTTTCTGCTGAAGATGTCGGTTCCTATACTACAGGCGGTGGCTGAGGTGATGAACCCGTGGAGGTCCACGAAGGTTCTATCAACAGAGGCGGTTATTGGGCACAAGCATTATATTTGACACCTTGGAATATTCAGCCGGTTGTTAAATATGAGAGCTTTGATCATGATACAGATACTGATGATAATGCAGAAAGTATCATTACTTTCGGATTCAATTATTTCTTCAATGATTGGACAAGACTGCAATTGAATTATCTGTATAAAGCTGAAGAAGGCAATGAAATAGTAAATGATGAACTGTTGATTCAGCTTCAGGTGAAGTTCTAAGTAGGGAGAGAAAATGAAAAAACTAATTGGAATTTTAATAATTCTTTTAGCTGTACAAGTAACTTTTGCCGGTATTGTAAGCGCAAAAGAACTTAAAACACTATCAAAAAGTGGGGATGTGGTTATTATATCTGCAAGAAACGCATCTGATTACAGCGCAAAGCATATTGATGGTGCTATTAATATAGATCACAAAAGTTTATACAAAGCGGAAGGCGTTTCATCAATGCTTAAAAGTGCAGATGAAATTGCTAAGATCTTTAGTGAAAAAGGTATTTCTGCAAACAGCAAGATAGTGATCTATGATACAGGTAGCAATAAAGCTGCTGGTAGATTATATTGGATATTCAAATATTTGGGTGCAGCAGATGTTAACATACTTGATGGACATTTAAAAGGTTGGGGAAAGGTTCGTGGTAAGGTTACGAAAAATGCTACAAAAATTACTCCTGCAACTTTTAAGGCAACTCCAAATGCTGCAATTTCTACAGATATAGCTTACGTGAAAGCTCATAAAGATGATGCTGGTGTTATTCTGCTTGATGTACGTTCTGCAGATGAATTTGCTGGAACAGACACTGATAAGAATATCTCACGTTATGGTCATATTCCAGGAGCAAAAAACTTAGAATTTAAAGCTGTTATAAATGATGATGGAACGATTAAATCTAAGGATGAGATCGTAGCCGCAATGAATGCAGCAGGTGTTACAAGTGATAAAGAAATAATTCTTTATTGTGCATCAAGCGTTCGTGCTGGAATCGTTTTTATGGCTCTTACAGATGTACTTGGTTATACAAACGTAAAAGTTTACGATGGTGCATATTACGAATGGAGTGCAAGCTCAAATCCGGTTAAATAAATTAATATTGGCAGGAGGAACTTTTCTTCCTGCCAAATTTTGCGGCGGAAAAGTGATGAAAAATATTATTAATGATTATTTTAAATCAATAAGTATTTTTGATCTGTTTTTCGTGAAAGATAGAATTTAAGGAGTATAGTATAAATGGCTGACAAAAAAGTTGGTTCTGTAATGGTTATCGGTGGTGGAATCGCCGGTATTCAATCATCTCTGGATCTAGCCGATTCAGGCTATAAAGTATATTTATTGGAAGATTCACCTGCTATAGGTGGTACAATGGCTCAGTTGGATAAAACATTCCCAACAAATGATTGTGCAATGTGTGTGATATCTCCAAAACTTGTGGAATGTGGACGTCACCTGAATATTGATCTGATGACAAATGCTGAACTTATGAAACTTGAAGGTGAAGCAGGAAATTTCAAAGCGATAGTATACCAAAAACCTCGTTTTGTGGATCTTGATAAATGTACAGGTTGTGGTGAATGTGCAACTGTTTGTCCAATTGAAACCGTATCAATATTTGATGAAGATCTGGTAGAAAAAACTGCAATTTATAAGCCTTATGCTCAAGCTTCACCTAACGCTTTTGTAATTGATAAAAAAGAGACAGCTCCTTGCCAAATAGGATGTCCTTCGGGCATTCATGTTCAAGGCTATGTTGCTCTTGTTGCTCAAGGAAAGTACAAAGAAGCGTACAATCTTATTCGCCAGAATAATCCATTCCCTTCTGTTTGTGGAAGAGTTTGTTTCCATCCTTGCGAAAGCGAATGTCGTCGTGGTGAATATGATGATCCATTAGCTCTTGCTTCAATTAAACGCTATATTGCAGACCATATACATTCTCACCATGAAGATTTTGAAAAAGAAGATGAACCAGTTGCAAAAGATAAAGAGAAAGTTGCCGTTATTGGTGCAGGACCCGCCGGACTCACTTGTGCATATTATTTAGCTCAGAAAGGGTATCAGGTAACAATATTTGAAAAAGATTCAAAACCTGGTGGAATGATGCGTTCCTGCATTCCTCCTTATCGCCTTTCTAGAGATGAACTAGATTGGGAAATAGAGCAAATTTTAAAGGAAGGAATTGAACTTAAAACAAATCATCCAATTAGTTCATATAACGATATTGAAAAGTTAAGACTTCAAGGATTTAAAGCATTTTATGTTGGAATCGGAGCTCAACTTAGTAAAACTATGCGAATTAAAGGTGAAGAGCTTAATGGAGTATTTGGCGGTATAGATTTCCTAAAAAAAGTTAATTATAGTGAGAAGGTAAAAATTGGAAAGAAAGTAGCAGTTATTGGTGGTGGCAATACAGCAATAGATTGTGCGAGAACTGCTCGTAGATTAGGCTCTGATGTAACCTTGATTTATAGAAGAACAAGAAGAGAAATGCCGGCAGAAAGTCATGAAATAAAAGCTGCTGTAGAAGAAGGTGTGAACTTTAAATTCCTAACTAATCCAATTGAAAATGTTGGAAAAGACGGTAAGCTGACAGCAATCAAATTTTCTGTGATGGAATTAGGCGAAAAAGATTCCAGTGGAAGAAGAAGACCGCAACCAACAGGTGAAGAGTTTACTGAAGATTTTGATAATATGCTAGTGGCAGTTTCCCAAAGTTCGGATCTTAATTTATTGGAAAAAAGTGGAGTAGAAACTACAAATTGGAACACGATAGTTGCAGATGGTACAACTTTCCAAACAAATATAAATGACATATTTAGTGGTGGTGATGTTGTGTTAGGACCAGCTTCTGTTGTGGAAGCAGTAGGGCAGGCAGCAGAAGCAGCAATTTCTATTGAAAGATATATACAAGGTGAAGATTTGGCAGCTGGAAGAAAAGAGTTTGAACCACTTCCCGCACGTGAATATCAAACTTATGTTCCTCATGAAGATAGAGTTGCAATGAGAAATCAAACGCCTGAAGAGAGAGTTGGAAACTTTGATGAGATGGAACTTGGTTTCAGTGAGGAAGAAGCTCAAAGAGAAGCTAAGCGTTGCCTAGAATGCGGAATCTGTTCGGGCTGTTTACAATGTGAGATAGTTTGTGAAGCAGATGCAATTGTGCATGAGATGCAAGGCGAGGTAGTTGAATTAGATGTTGGCTCTGTGATTGTAGCAACCGGTGCAGAAAAGTTTGATCCAACCCCTATGCATGAATTTGGTTATGGTCGATATAAAAATGTTGTAACCAGTATTCAATTTGAGAGAATTCTAGCTGCATCAGGACCATTTGAAGGACATCTGCAGCGACCATCCGACGGAGAAACTCCTGTAAAAGTTGCTTGGATCCAGTGTGTTGGATCTCGTACAGAAGATTCTCACATGCCGTATTGTTCTTCGGTTTGCTGTATGTATGCTATGAAGGAAGCAATTATTGCCAAAGAGCATGTTTCTACTGTGGAACCAACGATTTTCTTCATGGACATTAGAGCTCATGGCAAAGATTTTGATAAATATTATGATAAAGCTAAAGATGCCGGAGTTACATTTAAGCGCGGTAGAATTGGTAAAATAAAAGAAGTTTCTGAAACAGGAAATTTGGAACTTTATTATGTTCAAGAAAATGGTGATTTGCAAATCGAAGAGTTTGATCTTGTCGTTCTTTCTATTGGATTGCATCCACCAAAGGATATTGTAAAACTATCTGATAGTTTAGGGGTTCGTTTAAATGAATACAATTTTATTGATCATCTAGGAATCTCACAAATCGATACGACAAGACCGGGAGTTTTTGTTTGCGGTCCAGCTGTATCTCCAAAAGATATTCCGGAAACTGTTGTACAAGCATCGGGTGCAGTTGCAGGAGCTGCTGAACTACTTTCTGAAGTACGGGGAACGGAAATCACAGAAAAAATATATCCCGAAGAGAAGAAGGTAGCAGGACAAAAACCGCGCATTGGTGTTTTTGTTTGTCATTGCGGTATAAATATTGGTAGTATAGTAGATGTTCCAGGAGCTGTTGAATTTGCTAAAAAATTACCGAATGTTGTTTATGCTGGTGAAAATCTATTCACCTGTTCGCAAGACACACAACAGCAGATGAAAGAGATCATCGAAGAATATAAATTAAATAGGGTAGTTGTGGCATCATGCTCACCAAGTACTCATGAAGCACTTTTCCAGGAGACTATGCGTGAAGCTGGGCTAAATCCATATTTGTTTGAAATGGCGAATATTCGTAACCAATGTAGCTGGGTGCATCGTGATGACCATCCTAAAGCTTCTGAAAAGGCAAATCGTCTTATAAAAATTGCTTTAGGAAAATCAAGATTACTTCAGCCATTACATGCTATTGCTTTAGATGTAACACAAAAAGGAATTGTTATTGGAGGAGGTTTAGGCGGAATGACTGCAGCTCTTTCTATTGCTAATCAGGGTTTTGAAGTAGCTTTAATTGAACGCGCTGAAAAACTTGGTGGAAATTTGAACGGCCTTTATCATACTCTAGATGGACAAAGCGTGCCTGTTTTCCTACAAGAATTAAAAGATGAAATTGATGATCACCCACTTGTAAAAGTATATTTGAATGCAACTGTGAAGAATATTGATGGTTACATTGGAAATTACAAAACTACTTTTGATTATATGGGAGATGAAAAAGAATATAAACACGGTATAATTATTATTACTACCGGAGCAAATGCTTCTAAACCAAAAGAATATCTCTATGATCAGTGTAAAAATGTGATCACACAAAGAGAATTAGAAAATGACTTGGAAGAGAATGAAAAAGATTATAAGAAGGTAAAAAGTGCTGTTTTCATTCAATGTGTTGGTTCACGAGATGAAGAACATCCATATTGCTCACGCATCTGTTGTGCTCAGGCTGTAAAAAACGCTATGAGATTGAAAAGTTTGAACCCAAAAATGGATGTATCTGTTTTGTATCGTGACATAAGAACTTTTGGATTCTACGAAAAATATTATCAGGAAGCACGTCAGCTTGGTATTGTATTTATTCGATATTCGGAAGACGCTAAACCTGAGATTGATATTGATAGTAAAAAGGTAGTTTTCGGTGAAAATGCATTGATCATTAAAGTAAAAGATCATGTGTTGGGAACAGAGATGAAGTTGACTCCAGAAAAGATTATTTTATCTCCCGCAATAATACCTCAAGAAGATGTTGACATCATATCGCAAATGTTAAAAGTACCGCTCAATGAAGATAGGTTCTTTATGGAAGCACATGTGAAACTTCGACCAGTTGATTTCTCAGCTGAGGGGATATTTCTAGCAGGATTAGCTCATTCTCCTAAAGGAATGGAAGATACTATTTCACAAGCCAAAGCGGCAGCAGAACGGGCTTGTGCGATAATTAGTTCTGAGGAATATATTTCTGAAGCTAATATAGCCAGGGTTGATGTTGATACTTGTGCAGGTTGTGGAATGTGTGTGTCTGTTTGTCCTTATGGAGCTCCAGAGCTCATTTGGTTAAATGGTAAAGAATATGCATATGTGAATTCTGCTTTATGTAAAGGTTGTGGAAGTTGCGCATCGATCTGTCCTTCGGGAGCAATGCAGCAACTTGGCTACAAAGAAGAGCAGCAATTGGCAATGTTGAATGAAGCATTAGAGATCTGGTAATTTTCTTTTTTATAGAATTTAATGTTTGATAAATATACACATCATTCAATAAAGAATTTTAAAAACACTTAAATAAAAAGGAGAATTTCCGAATGAAAACAGGGGTTTATCTTTGTCAATGTGGTGGTAATATTTCAAACACCGTAGATTTACAGAAAATTGCGAAACATGTGAAAGAAAAAAAAGGTGATATACTAATTCAGGAAAATTCTCATATGTGTTCCGGAGCTGGTCAGAAACTTATCATCGAAGATATTAAAAATAAGGGGTTAGAAAAAATTGTAGTTGCTGCATGCTCACCTCATTTCCATGAAAAAACTTTTCGTTCTGCTTTGCAGAAAGCCGGGTTAAATCCATATGTTTTAGAGATATCTAATTTTCGTGAACATTGTTCATGGGCACACAAAAATGTTCCTGAAATAGCAACAGAAAAAGCGAAAGATGTAATTGATGCTTCTATAGCAAAAGTGGAGCTTGATTTTCCATTAGAAGAGAAGAAGATGCAGATGGGTGATGACGTTTTGGTTATTGGTGGGGGTATTGCCGGTATTCAAACATCGCTTGATCTGGGTGATGCTGGCAAAAAAGTTACTCTTGTAGAAAAAGAGCCAACACTCGGTGGAAAGATGGCTATTCTTACCAAAACCTTCCCAACAGAAGATTGCTCAGCTTGTATTATTTCCCCAAAAATGGCAGCAGTTCAAGACCATCCAAACATTACACTTTATACAAATTCAGAAATTGAAAATATTGCCGGACACAGATTACATTTTGAGGCAAAAATTAAGAAAAATCCACGTTATATTTTAGATACAATAGATATGGACCAATGTCTTATCTGTACTCAATGTGTACAAGAATGTCCTATCGAGCAACCAAATTATTGGGAGCAGGGCATTTTACAACGCCAAGCAATTTATATCCCTGCACCTCATGCAATTCCGTATAAATATTTAATTGATAAAGATAACTGCTTACAATTTATAGATGGATCGTGTACAAAATGTGCCGATGTATGCCCGCAAAAGGTTATAGATTTTACTCAGCAGCCGGAATTTGTAGATATTGCAGTTGATAATGTAGTTGTTGCAACAGGTTACGATATTTATGATGCAACAGAGAAAACGGTTTTTGGTTATGGGAAATATGAGAATGTTGTAAATGCTCTTGAGATGGAACGTATTGTAGATCACATTTCTGAGAAAGAACCACCACGTGAAGTTGGGAAGAGAGTTGCTTTTGTACAGTGTGTAGGATCGAGAGATGAACAGATTGGTCGTGAATACTGCTCTCGTGTGTGCTGTATGTTTTCTATAAAACTAGCCTCATTGCTTAAACAGGCAAAACCAGAAAAAGATATTTATGTCTTCTATACAGATCTTCGTGCTTTTGGAAAGGGTTATGAAGAGTATTATAAACGTGCACAAAAAATGGGGATAAAATTTGTAAGGGGTAAGCCTTCACACTTCACCGAAAATCCTGATACAAAACAAGTTGTAGTTACAGTGGAAGATACACTATCTCGTGATATTATTCAAAGTGAATTTGATTTAGTTGTGTTAGCAAATGGAATGGGCTTGAGTGAAGCTTCTGAAACAATTGCTGATAACCTGAAACTTGCAAAAAGTGATGATGGTTTCTTTAAGGAAGCTCATCCAAAATATCGTCCTGTAGATACACTGGTAGAAGGTGTATTTTTAGCTGGAGCAGCGCAGGGTCCAAAAGATATTCCCGATACTGTAACTCAGGCTAGTGCAGCTGCTGGCAGAGTATTGGCAACACTAGCACAAAAAGAGTTCTCTATCGACCCAGTACTGGCTTTTGTACATCAGGATATTTGTGATGGTTGCAAAAAATGTTTAGATTCATGTCCGAAACAGGCAATTTCAATGAATGCAGATGGTAAAGCAGAAGTAAATGAAGCTCTTTGTTTGGGATGTGGAAGCTGTATAGCCAGTTGTCCGATAGAAGCTATTGACTTAAATTACTATACTAATGATCAAATGTATGCACAGATAGAAGCTTCCTTAAGTAATAAAAAAGAGGGAGATAAGAGAATCTTGATCTTTGCTGATGACAATACTGTATATCGTTTGGCAGATGCCTGTGGTGTTCGTAAAATGAAATACTCAACAGATTCCAGAATATTCAGAATTCCAAGTGGTAGCAGAATTACTTCCAATCTGATAAAATTTGCTTTATCAAAGGGAGCAGATGCAGTGATGATTGGTGACAGTCCAGAGAAGAGTTCACGCTTTAGCTGGGCAAATGAAGTAACAAAAGACAACATTATGCAAGCTCAAATGAAAATGGAAGAACTTAAAATAGAAAAAGATAGGTTAATTTTTAAACAATATAATGCTGGGGCATTAGCTCCATTTATTGCTGAAGTAGATGCGATTGCAGAATATTTGGGAACTGTAGTTCCGATTCCTATAGAAACAAGAGAAAAGCTTTTTACAGCAGTGAGAGGTGAATAATGGCTAAGATAATTAAACTTGATGATAAAGGTGTAGAATTCTTAGAAAAGATCATGGAGTTAAGTGGTGAAACGATTACACTTTGTGACCAATGTGGAACATGTTCTGGTGGATGTCCTTTTATAACTGAAATGGATGTTAATCCTTCTCAGGTCATGAGACAAGTAATGCTTGGGCAAAAAAATATTATGGATAGTAAAACCATGTGGATATGCGCTTCATGCTTTACTTGTACGGTGCGTTGTCCAAGAGATCTAGATGTTTCGAAAGTTTCTGAAGCTTTGCGCCAGGTTAAATTGCGAGAAGCGATAGATTTTATTGATATTGAAGAAATTTCGGATGAAGAAGCCAAGAAGCTTCCCTCAATTGCAATTGTTGGAGCTTTCAGGAAATTTACGGGATAAGGAGACAGAGAAATGAAGATACCATATTTTCCCGGATGTACTTTAAAAACAACTGCAACAAATTTAGAGACTTCAGCAATTGAAGTTGCAAAACAATTAGGCATAGAAATGGTTGAGCTAGATCGATGGAATTGCTGTGGAGTAGTTTCTTATCTGGTTAGTGATGATCTAATGAAACATTTGGCTCCTGTTAGGAACTTTTTGCGTGTACAAGAGATGAATGAAACGGGAGTTGTAGATAATGAAAATCGCATGGTTACACTCTGTTCCATGTGCTACAATACGCTAAGTCTTTCTAATAAACGCATGAAAAATGCACCTGATGATCTACAAAAAGTAAATGATTTCATGCATCGTGAAGAGACAAAATATGATGGTAGTGTTGAAGTTGTACATTTGCTTCCAATAATTAAGGAATTAGGCTGGGAAGCTGTTAGCAAAAAAGTTAAGAAACCACTGAATGATATAAAGGTTGCAGCTTATTACGGATGCATGCTTTTGCGTCCGAAAGATGTTGGGATTGATGATGCTGAAGACCCAAAAATATTAGAAGAATTGGTTAGTGCTTTAGGGGCAGAGGCAATTGAATGGGATAGCGGAAGCAGATGTTGTGGGAGTTATCATACTGTAAACAATAAAGATATAGTGGTTAACCTTTCTAAAGGGATAATTGAAGATGCACGTAAGAATGGAGCTGATGTAATAATTACTTCATGTCCACTTTGTGCTTTTAATTTAGATAGCAGACAAGATGATATATTAGAAAAAGATCTGGAATTCGAAACAATGCCAGTAGTTTACTTTAGCCAATTAATGGGTGCTGCATTTGAAATAGATAAAGAAAAATTAGGTTGGGAATTCAACCATATTTCTCCTGATATTTTATTCTAAATTTTATATAGTCTTAAAAAATTAACTGATTTTACAAGTTTTCTTTGTAGAATCAGTTATTATTTTTTCATATGCATCTACAAATGTTTTAAGGGCGATGTATGTTTTATCTATTTCATCATCTGGTATCAATTCTAATACATCTTCCTGGAATTTATTTAGTTTATAATTAGTATTCTCCGCCATTTTTAAGCCTTCATCAGTAATCCGTGCAAACCAGCTTCTACGATCATCATCAGAGTGATATCTTTCAACAAATCCCATTTGAACTAGTTTATTAAGAACGCGTGTAACTTTAGCATTGGATATCTTATACATTTTTGCAATTTCTCGCATTCTAAGGGGACGGTTGGCTTTATGCAGAAAACGTAATAAGGCACATTCAATATCCCCAATAACAACACATAAGGTATAAGAGTTATCTCTATCTATAAACAACTTTTGCAACTTCGCGGTCAATTCAATAAATTCTTGTGAACTTCTCATACTAACTTCCTAATATTTTATTAAAAATTTAGCATACAGAATTTTGATTGTTCCACATTGTCAATATATAATTTTAAGTTAAAAAAGAATAAATAAAACGTTTAACAAATTTAACCCATGTTTATTGGAAATCACTATAAATCTTAAAAAAAATATTTACATAAACAAATTATAAAATATTTAAGACATATATAATTAATTTATAGTTATATTAGAAAATAATTAACAAAATTAAGGATAGCTTATGGGTTTGAAATCTGAAAAAGATGCTACAAGAGTTCTCATCGTTGAAGATGAAATGATCATTGCTCAAGATATTGCAAGAATTTCTGAGAACTGCGGATACCAAGTTCTTGATATTGTTAGCTCAGGTGAAGTGGCTGTTCCAACGGCAATACAATTGAACCCTGATGTAGTGCTTATGGACATAATGCTTGGTGATGAAATGACCGGGCTTGTAGCAGCTGAAGAGATACATTATGCTCTTGATATCCCAATTGTTTTTATAACAGCCTTTGCAGATGATAAAACAATTAACAAATCCAAAATGGCAGAGCCTTTTGGATATATTATAAAGCCATTTGATGAAAGAGAATTAAAAGCGGTTATTGAACTTGCAATTTATAAGCATGCGATGCAGCAAATCCTTAAAAGAAGTGAAGCAAAATATCGAAGAATATTTGAAAATATCCAAGATGTATTTTGTGAAATGGAACTTGATGGAACAATTATTGAGATTAGCCCATCAATTGAAGCTATGAGTAACCATAAAAGATCTGATTTATTAGGAAGTAATATTGGTGATCTTATTACTGATAAACAGCAAGTAACAGATTTATTGAACATGAACAAAAATAATAATTCCATTAGAGATCTTGAGATAAAAATTAACAATAACGACAACGTTATCTACTATTCAGTAATCTCTCAATTGCTTTCTGATGCAAATGATGGATCAAATAAAATTATTGCATCTCTTCATGATATAACCGAGCATAAATTATTAGAAAAACGCCTAATGCGTGCTGAACGTCTTGCAGGTGTGGGTCAGTTAGCAGCAGGTATTGCTCATGAAATCCGTAATCCCCTTGGAAATATCAGCTCGTCTATTCAGTATTGCCTTAAGAAGTATGAGCTTCCTACCCAGATTGTACAATATTTAGAGATAATTTTACGTAATTCTCAGAATGCTAATAAAATCATTAAAGAGCTTCTTGACTTTGCAACTCCTAGAGAGATTGAATTAAAAACAGAAAATATCTCAGACATCATAAAAAGATCAATTGATCTGGTTGAAGCGAGAGTAAAGCAAAATAAGGTTAAGATCGATTTATCTATTGATATGGATCTTCCAAAAATCAATCTTGATGCAAAATGGATTGAACAGACATTCTTAAATCTGATATTAAATGCAAATGATGCTATGAAGGGCGGGGGAGTGCTTAAAATAAAAGCAGCCTTGAATAATGAAAATATCAATGTGACATTCGAAGATAATGGACAAGGTATCCCAAGTGATGAGATCGAAAAGATCTTTGATCCTTTTTATACAACGAAAGATGAGGGAACAGGATTGGGATTGTCATTTATTTTTCAAGTTATTACAGCTCATAATGGTGATGTAGATGTAGAAAGTAGAATTGGTGAAGGTGCAAAATTCACAATTAAACTTCCAATTAACACATAAGCGAAAGGATAGGAGATTATGGAAAGAATATTGATAGTTGAAGACAATAAAGATATGCAATTTTTACTCAGTACCATTTTACAGGATGAAGGTTTTGAAACAATAGTAGCAGGTGACGGTAAACTTGGCGTTAAAGAATACAAAACTATTATGCCTGACCTTGTTTTACTTGATATGAGATTACCTGGAATGAATGGTATGGAGGTTTTTAATAATATCCTTAAGCTCAATGAAAATCAACTTGTAATAATGATAACAGCCTTTGCCGATGTGACTGATGCTGTACATGCCATGAAAAAAGGCGCTTATGACTATATAACTAAACCATTTAATAATGATGATCTTATTTTAACTATAAAAAAAGCATTAAAAACTCGCTCTTTAT
>Ga0233442_1001578_pt1 | contig 16988 bp, 12 predicted proteins | sample SI_123_September_3_FD_182789 | JGI IMG/M metagenome (GOLD analysis project Ga0233442, IMG submission 182789) | Seawater microbial communities from Saanich Inlet, British Columbia, Canada - SI_123_September2016_150_MG | ecosystem: Environmental > Aquatic > Marine > Inlet | place: Canada: British... | reverse complement strand
GATATAAACACAAGCGAAGACTTCAGCGACTTTAACATAACGGTAAACGCGACGGATACAGATGGTGACGTAATCACTTACTCAGTAGGCTCAAGCGACATCAATATTTCAACTGTGACAATGGTGGGAAATGTAATCGTGGTAAGTCCAACGCCAAACGCTAATGGAGTAGTAAGCATAGAAGTAAATGCAACAGCAAACGGACAGACAAGCACACAGACATTTGACATAAATGTGACAAGTGTAGATGATGCTCCAGTTCTTGGAACCTTAAATGAGCAGCTCTCACTAAATGAAGACTTCTCGGACTTTAATATTACTTTAACCGCGAACGACATTGAATCTGATACTTATAGTTTTAGTGCATCCTCAGATGATGAGAGTTTGGCTACTGTAAGTGTAGTTGGAGATCAACTTGTAGTTCATTCCATATTAAACGCAAGCGGAGCGACTTCAATTAATGTAATCGTTACTCAGGACTCAAACACATCTCTAGCAACTGGTGTAAGTATCGCTCTTAGCGTTAGTCCGGTAAATGATGCACCAAGCATTTATACAACAATCGTGGATTTCTCAATCAATGAAGATAACACGACGACTAACTATGAGTTGAATGTAAGCGATATTGACGGAGACGACTTAAACTTAACGGTAGAATCGAACAATACATCCATATTAACAGTAACTCCAAACTGGACAAACTTGGTACAACAAGGAACTTCCGATTTCTCGCTTTTAGACTTTAATCTTACAACCGTAGAAAATGCAAACGGAATGGTTAGAATTACGGTTACAGCGAATGACAATGAGCTAAATGCAACTAAAATCTTCGATGTAAACGTAACGGCGGTAAACGATGCTCCCGTGCTAACACAACCGACAGATGTAAATGTCAGTGAAGATTTCGTAGATTTTAATATCACTTTAGATGCGACTGATATAGATGGAGATACTCTGACTTATAACGCTCTTTCAAACGACGAGACTATAGCGACGGTTTCGGTAATTGGAAACATAGTAACCATTACTTCGGTAGCAAATGCTAACGGAGTTGTAAGTATAGATGTCAATGTAAGCGATTCAATTGGCAAAATTTCCACTCAAATATTTACTATTAACATAGAGCCAGTAGTTGACCCGGATTTCACACTTCCAACAATCACTATTGTAGAGGATATTTCAAAATTAACGAATTCTCCAGAGTTTACAATAGACTTTTATGTAGACGATGCTGAAGGTCAAATTCTAAATCTTGAAGTATTGGCATCGAGTAATTCAGTATTAACTACTAATAATCTTAGTGGTCCAATAAGTTCTTATTCAGGTACTCCAATAAGCTTACTGATTACTCCTAATGAAAATGCCGAAGGGATAGTTGAGTTTGAAATTAAAGTGACCGATGAAGGTAATAATACTGTAACTGAAATGTTCACAGTCACTGTAGAAAATCAACAATATCATGTAATCTCTTCAACACAAACGCTAGCGGAGTTTGACTCGGTAGTTTCTCAAGTAACACCTTCGAATCTCTACAAGTTGAGAACCTACAACGACTATGCATTCGGAGTCGAGCATATTGTTTTATATGACAGATTCAGTTTAGAGTCGGATGTAATTATCGAAGAAAACTATATAGAGGATATTGAAGGAATTGTCACTCATAGCACTACGGTTCCAGACTCTTCAAGTAAGTTGAAGTTTGATGCTCCTTTGGATAATGTAGAAACATCGATTCTATTTGAAGACAATGACATGCCTTTCGTCTTTACAGATGTGAACTCAAGCTCTCAGAAGATGTACAAAAAAGATGAAGACGGGACCATAAATAGTTATGTACTTTTAAACAAAGAAGCTAAAAATGAAATATATAGATCGATTTCAGCTAATCCAAAAATAGAAAAGCTATTAAACGACGGCTATACTTATCTGTCTTTAGGTTCTTCAAAAACATTATGCGACGAAGATGTTCAATTGAATATGAGTAGTTGTGACCAAAACAATACTTTAGAATCCGTATTTGGAGTTAATTCAAACATCGAGGCTGTTATGAAGTTTGGTAGAGAGTGGATGTACTGGAATAGTGACATAAATTCTAATCCAGCATACGTAATGCAAAAGTTTTCAACACTTAATCCTCTTGAGGGAATACTTGTAAAAACAACCACGGGAACAACAGTACTACTCCCATTTGATGAAGATGTAGAAGAATTTAACGATTACTCGAATCTATTTCCAAGTGGATGGATACTAATGTCCAACACGAAAACTCAAAGTTCAGTAGAGATAGAGGCCTCCCTTACTCAAAAGGGTAAACAGCTGAAGTACTTACTGCTACTTAGAGACAATACATGGCAAATATATGCACCAATGAATGATGCTGAAGTTGATAGTGCTATTACCAGGGTAAGCGAAGTTAAAAGATATGAAAGTTATTGGGTTTATTTTGACAGAATTTAATAGCTAAGACTCTTTGTATCCCTTCGAATGAAGGGACTGAATTTTTATACTTTAAAGCTTAAGTGATAGAGTAAATGATTTCTGTTTTATTTTTCACAACTTTAATCTCCTCTGTTTTGAGTCCAGTAATATCAAGTGCCATAAACTCTTGAATACTTTTAATATCATTTTTAGCAACCTCTCTTAAAACAATCCCTCTGTAGGCTTTTGCCCAATGAGATACACTTTTTCCATCTTTTAAAAACTTGAGTGTTGTATATGTTTTTGATGTTTTATAAAACTTATCATAGTAACCAGCTCTTAAATCTAAGATTTCATGTTCACCAAGGTATAAATCAAGTTGGTATGAAAATCGTTCTTTGTAAAACTTATCAGGCGCAATTTCTCCGATATTATTACCCTGCTTTACTTTATAGTTAGCTATTGTATCCCCACCAAAGATAGGGCCATAAAGATTGGAAAATATAATGGTATTCTTTTTTATGTACTCTTGGGCTGGAATTTCTAAAGTATTATATTTTAAATAATCATAAGCGACACCTGTATACCTCTCAATTGCAGGCATTAGAGCTGAGGAGAATATATCATCTATATACTTTTCACACTCAGAAAATTTCTTAAATCCAAAAAGCTGTTTTATATCTTCTTCATTTTTACTCAAAACTATTTTATTGTATGCACTTAAAATTTCATCCCGTGCATTAAGTGCACCAAAAAGTTCCTTAATTTTAGAATCTCCACCATTGACTTTACCCTCTGAGGGAGAAAAAAGTATTTTAAGCATATATAACCTTCTTTTATATGAATTTTATCTAAATGTACCTATATTAATGATAGAATTGGTGAATATTATATCTAGGAGCTAGTAATGAAAGTATTTTTTGTATCTATATTTATTTCTATAATGACACTATTGAATGCAAGTGGAATCATTGGTAATGTTGGAAAGATTAGCGGGATAGTCAAAGTAAAAAGTGATGGATCTATTAAGAAGAGTAAGGTTTATGTAGGTTTTGATGTAAAAGCCGGAGACTTGATAACAACATCTAAAAAAGCATCCGCAGTTATTAGCTTATCTGATGGTTCGAGTTTAGTTCTTGATGCTAGTTCTAGCGTTCATTTTAAATCACTACAAGATACAGAGCAAACTTCTGGAAAAGTTTATTATAAAATAACATCACGAAATGCCAAAAATACTTTGAAGGTAAAAACACCTTTTGCTATTATAGGTATTAAAGGAACAACATTTGTTGTAGATGCTGGAGAAAATGGCTCAGTTACTTTAAAAGAAGGGCTTATTGGAATTACAAGTATAAAAGAAGAATTTAACTTATATAGAAAAGCAGTAGAAGCTGAATTTAATAATTATACACAAGGGCAGATGTCTGAATTTGAAAAGTTTAAAAATGCACAAAATAAGTATGCTGAACCTATAAAGACAAAAGAGTTTGACCTCAAAGCAGGAAATCGTGTCTCATTTGGTGAAAACAGTGTTAATGAAGATGCTTGGAGCAAAGAGGATGATGACGAGTTTTCTCATTTTGAAGCTCTAATAAACTCTAAGTAAATTTATGAAAGAGAAATTACTATACTTTTTAGCACTTATACCTATATTGACAATTTTATTGTTACTGCAGCATTACAAAGTTGATCCGCTAGAGAGTTTTTCTCTTAAATTTAATGATGTAAATTTTAATGTGCAAGAGAAAGATCCAAGTAAGGATGTTGTCTTTGTAGCAGTTGACGAACCCAGTGTTAATGAATACGGTAGATGGCCATGGAAAAGAGAAAAACTTGCTATAGGTATGGATAACCTTGTTCAAGCTGATGTAGTTCTTCTGGATATGATTTTTTCTGAACCTACCTCAGAAGAACAAGATAGTATGCTCGCTGAATCAATATCATCTCTAAACAACAGTGTATGTGGTTTCTTTCTACGACATAAAGCAACTCAAAATATAGGTGATGATGAACTAGAAATACTTGGTGATTCATCGTTAGACTTACTTCAGTCTCAAATTATGGAATATGAAGCCCCTAAGTTTGCTTCAGCAACATTTGCAGAAATGAATATACTTCCAATACTTGAGGCTTGTACTCTTTCGGGAAGCTTTAGTACAGTCCGTGCTAAAGATGATAAATTGCGGGCTTACCCCATTTCTATGTATTTTAAAAATATTTTATATCCTTCTCTAGGTATTCAAGGCTTAAGAATTAAGTTTAATAAAGATATCCAGAGAATAGATAATAAACATTTAGAATTGAATAATAAATTGATAAGTTTGACTGACGATGGCTTAGTGAGACTTAATTATTATGATATTAATAAATATAAGACAATATCATTTTTAGATGTTGCAACAGGTGTTGTAAAGCCAGAATATTTTAAAAACAAGATAGTTATTTTAGGGATAACAGAAGTGGGTGCTGGAGATATAGTAAGTACACCAATTGGATCAATCCCTGGACCACTACTTCATTACACTTTTATGTCAAATTTACTCCAAGACCACCTTATTGAAGAATTTAACTATATAAGTACAATACTTGTAATTTTGATGGCTTTAATGCCATTTATCTTGGTTTTACTTATTAAAAAGATAGTTTATAGAGCGATTGCAAATATTGTTATATATACTATTCTTTATATATATGTACGATATTTATTTGTTGAATATATGATGTATATAGATATGTTTTATCCTTTAATAACTTTGATTCTTAGCCTCATTGGAGTTGAAGCAATTGCATTTAATATTCAAGAAAGAAGTGGTAAGTTTATACGAGGTGCTTTTTCTTCTTACTTATCAGGTGATTTGCTGGATCAACTAATAGAAAATCCAAAGGCTTTATCTCTAGGTGGTGAGAGAAAAGAACTTAGTATGCTCTTTAGTGATATACGTGGGTTTACGACTATTTCAGAGTCTATGGACCCCATAAGCCTTATTACACTTTTAAATAGATACTTTACTCCTATGACTAATGTTGTTATGGACAATCATGGAATGCTGGATAAATATATAGGTGATGCAGTTATGGCATTTTATAATGCACCAGTTGATGTGAAAGATCATGCTGATGCTGCTTGTAAATCAGCACTAGAGATGATAGTGAAATTAGACGAATTAAATATCGAACTCAATAAAGAAAATATACCTTCTATTTATATAGGAATAGGTATAAACACAGCGGAAGTAGTTGTCGGGAATATGGGCTCTGATAGTAGATTTAACTATACAGTCATCGGAGATGGTGTAAACCTTGCATCTAGAGTAGAAAGCTTGACAAAAAACTACGGTGTGAATATATTAATAACAGAATTTACAGTGCAAAAAATTAGTAAAGATTTTATATATAGAAAGATAGAACCAGTCAAAGTTAAAGGGAAAGATCAAGCTGTACTTTTGTATGAATTGATGGCATTTAGTGAGGAATCTAAGACAATACAAAAGTTATATACAGATGCTTTAGATATTTATATAAACGGCGACTTAGACACTGCCTTAAAACTTTTTGAGACTTTAGTTGAGAAGTATGATGATAATCCATCAAAATATTTTATTACAAGAATTGAAGAAAAACACCCGTGGGGTGTCAATATCATGAAAACAAAATAAGGTTAAAAAGAATGAAGAATGTAAAAAGCCTAGGCGCAAATGAAATTTTAGAGTTGGTATTTATTTATTTAACAGATGTGTCCTCTTTACGAGCACATGATGAAATTATAAGTGTATTAGCAAATATGGGGAAGGCACTTACAAGCTCAGATAGGTGTACCGTATGGGTTGTAAGTGATGATAAAAAAACTATCTGGACAAAAGTGGCTCACGGAATTGAACATTTAGAGATCCCAATTTATTCTGGAATTGTTGGTTCATCAATTAAGAATAAAAAGAAAATAATCATTGACAATGTTTATGAAGATGATAGGTTTAATCCTGAAATCGATAAGCAGACAGGATATGCTACAAAAAGTATGCTGGTAATTCCAATGTTTGGGCATGATGAAGAAATCATTGGAGCTTTTCAAGTTATGAATAATCAAAGTAATAAAGGGAACTTTGATAACCGAGATATGCAAAGGTTAATGCTTGCTAGTACATATGCAGCAGAGACTCTTATCGCGATGAAGCTGTCACAAGAAGTTGAAGAGACACAAAGAGAGGTTGTCTTTACAATGGGAGCAGTAGCAGAGAGCAGGAGTAAAGAGACTGGTAATCATGTTAGACGTGTAGCAGAGTACTCTAAAATACTTGCTCTTGCATATGGCCTATCAGCAGAAGAGGCAGAACTGCTAAAGCAGGCTAGTCCCATGCATGATATCGGGAAAGTTGCTATTCCTGACTCTATCTTAAATAAGCCTGGTAGATTTAATGCTCAAGAAAGACGAGTTATGGACACACATGCTGAGTTAGGATACAGTATGATAAAGAATTCCCAAAGGCCATTATTAAAAGCAGCAGCTATTGTTGCATATGAGCATCATGAAAAATGGGATGGTTCAGGGTATCCAAACAAAAAAAGTGGAGAGGACATTCATATATATGGTCGTATTACGGCTATTGCTGATGTATATGATGCATTAGGATCAGATAGAGTATATAAAAAAGCTTGGACACCAGAGAGAATCTTAGAACTTTTTAAAGAGCAAAGAGCTAAGCATTTTGATCCAAAACTTACTGATCTTTTTTTTGAAAACCTAGATAAAATTTATGAAGTCAGAGATGAGTTTAAAGATGAATACAAAGAGGTGGAACTAGAAGAAGATACAAGCGAGTCTATAAGTATTCTTGGTGCATACGGAACAAAAGCAAAAGGCTTTGGAACAAGTTCTTTCGCTCTTGATAAAATAAATGTAATAGATGCAGGTAATTTACTTGAAGCCTTAGATGAAGAGTGTTCATTCATTGAAAATATATGGATAACACACTCACACTTAGACCATATAGCAGATATTGCTTATATACTTGATAACTATTTTTCTTTAAGAACTAAAACATTGAATATTATTGGATTACCTGAAACTATTGAAACTATCAGGAAACATTATCTAAATAATTTAATTTGGCCAGATTTTTCGAAGATAGCATTAGATAACTCGTCAGAGATGGCTTTAAAGTATACTATAATAGAAATAGGTAAAGAGTATCCATTAGATGATACTTCATCCATAAAGGCATTCCCAACCGATCATACGGTAGATAGTTGTGGATATATTTACAAAAAAAATAGTACTGCAGTTATTATTACGGCCGATACCTATTCTTTAAGTAGTTTGATAGCTGAAGTTGAAGATGATAAATCAATTAATTCAATGGTTATAGAGTGTTCGTTTCCATCAGAAATGGAAAGTTTAGCGATAGTCTCTAAACATTTAACACCAAAAATACTTTTTGAGAAGTTAAAAAAGTTAAAAAGAGATGATATAGATTTATACATTAATCATATTAAACCAATGTTCTTATTTAAAATAATAGCTGAGATAGAGGAATATAAAGGAAAATGGGAGCCAATAATACTAAAAGATGGTGATTTTATAAAGTTTTAGCAAATAGCCTTGACAATAGTTTTGATTTACCCTATAATTCTGACTCAATTTCGATGCTGACATAGCTCAGTTGGCTAGAGCAGTTGATTTGTAATCAACAGGCCCGGGGTTCAAATCCTCGTGTCAGCACCATTGAAATTTGAATATTAGAAACAGTGTTGGACCAGATAAGATATAATTCTTTATATATAAATGTGGTGAGGTAGTCAAGTGGCCAACGACGGCGGACTGTAAATCCGCTCCCTACGGGTTCATAGGTTCGACTCCTATCCTCACCACCACTAATAGACATGCGGGTGTAACTCAGTGGCTAGAGTTCCTGCCTTCCAAGCAGGCTGTCGAGGGTTCGAATCCCTTCACCCGCTCCATAAATTAGTAAAAAACATCTGGAAGCTGAAGTACAATTTTTACCTTACTTCATACAACTATATATACAATAAGTACCAATATAGTAATCTAATCACACTAAAAACTAATATTACAAAAAAGAATTATTCAATTATTGCTTATATAGCTCTATGTGCTGTCGTGGCTCAGGGGTAGAGCACTTGCTTGGTAAGTAAGAGGCCGTGGGTTCAAATCCCACCGTCAGCACCACCATAGCTGATTATAATATGAAGCTTATATTTATTTAAGCAATAATTGAATGATTTTTGGATATAATTCCATTTCAATTCACAATATAAAGTAGGAGAACACTATGGCAAAAGAAAAGTTTGAACGTAATAAACCGCATGTTAACATCGGTACTATTGGACACGTTGACCACGGTAAAACAACATTAACAGCAGCAATTACTGCAGTATTAGCAGTAACAAACGGTGCAGCACTTATGGATTACGATGCAATCGATAATGCACCAGAAGAAAGAGAGCGCGGTATCACTATCGCTACTTCACACGTTGAGTATGAGACAGATGCACGTCACTATGCGCACGTTGATTGTCCAGGTCACGCCGATTATGTTAAAAACATGATTACTGGTGCTGCTCAAATGGATGGTGCTATTCTTGTTGTTTCTGCAGCGGATGGCCCAATGCCACAAACTCGCGAGCACATTCTTCTTTCTAAGCAAGTTGGTGTTCCTTACCTAGTTGTTTTCATGAACAAAGAAGACATGGTTGACGATGAAGAACTAATGGAACTAGTAGAGATGGAAATTCGTGAACTTCTTGACCTATACGACTTCCCAGGTGATGATACTCCAATCACAGCTGGTTCAGCTCTTAAAGCTCTTGAAGAAGCTAAATCTGGTAATTTAGGTGAATGGTCTGTAAAGATTCAAGAACTTATGAAAACTGTTGACGAGTACATTCCTGAGCCAGTTCGTGAAACTGATAAAGATTTCTTAATGCCTGTTGAAGATGTTTTCTCTATCTCTGGTCGTGGAACAGTTGTTACTGGCCGTGTTGAACGTGGTACAGTTAAGATTGGTGAAGAAATAGAAATTATTGGTATCCGTGATACTCAAAAAACTACTGTTACTGGTATAGAAATGTTCCGTAAAGAAATGGATCAAGCTCTTGCTGGTGATAACTGTGGTGTTCTAGTTCGTGGTATTGGTAAAGACGATGTTGAACGTGGTCAAGTACTATGTAAGCCAGGTACTATTACTCCTCACACTAAATTTACTGCAGAAATCTATGTTCTAAGTAAAGATGAAGGTGGACGTCATACTCCATTCTTTAACGGTTACCGTCCTCAGTTTTACGTTCGTACTACTGATGTTACAGGTGCAATCACTTTACCAGAAGGTACAGAGATGGTTATGCCAGGTGATAACGTAAGTATTACTGCTGAGTTAATTCACCCAATTGCAATGGAAAAAGGTACTAATTTCGCTATCCGTGAGGGTGGAAGAACTGTTGGTGCTGGTGTTGTTGCAGAGATTCTTGCATAATTAGCTTCGGCTAATTTGCAAAATCCTTTTAAAGGTAATATATAATGAGAGAAGCGATTCACTTAGGTTGTGAGAAATGTACAAGACGTAATTATCACACAACAAAGAACAAAAAGACTCATACAGAAAAATTTTCAGTACGTAAATACTGTAAATGGTGTCGTGAGCATACTGAACATAAAGAGATGAAACTGTAATTACAGTTTCTCTTTTTTTTGAGATTTTGAACTAATTTATTTTAGTTCTTTTATAGGCGCATAGCTCCAATGGTAGAGCACCGGATTCCAAATCCGGGTGTTGCGGGTTCGAGTCCCCCTGCGCCTGCCACCATTTAATATAAATAAACCTTTAGAGTTTTATTTATATTAGATGATATTTAAAATAATGGAATGTATAATGGCTTTAAACAAACATATAAGAAACGCAAGATTAGAGTTAGACAAAGTTATCTTTCCAACAACTGGACAAGTTAAGCAAGCATATATCTCTGTTATTATAGTTGTTGCCGCAATAGCTGCATTTTTAGCATTAGTTGATTTATCTATGTCATCAATTATGTCGACGATTTTAGGTTAAGGAATAATTATGGCACAGCAATGGTACTCAATACAGACTTATGGTAGTGATAGATTAGTAAGAGATGCGATTTTTAATATGATTGAAGAAATGGGCCTTCAAGAAGTTATTACTGAAGTAATCGTTCCTACGGAAGATGTAATTGAAGTAAAAGACGGAAATAAAAAAGTTACTGAACGTTCTTTATACTCAGGGTATGTTTTTGCAAAACTTGAGTTAAATACTGAAATACAGCACCTTATCCAATCTATTCCAAAAGTATCTGGATTTATTGGTGAGTCAAATATTCCAACACCGTTAAGCGAACATGATATTAATGTTATCTTAGATCGTGTAAATAACCGTGCTGCTCCTAAGCCAAAAGTATTTTTTGATAATGGTGAAACTGTTCGTATTATTGATGGTCCTTTTGCTAACTTTACAGGAAGTGTTGATGAGTATGACTTAGAACATGGAACGCTTAAACTAAATGTATCGATTTTTGGAAGAGCTACACCTGTAGATATCTCTTATACACAAGTTGAGAAAATAATCTAGTTCAACTAGGTTTCACTGGGCTAAATTTAGACTTTAAAATGAAGTTTAAACTTAGCGCAGTTAAAATTAAATTAAACAAAAAGGAAATAACATGGCAAAAAAAGTAATGGACTATATCAAGTTACACATAGATGCTGGAAAAGCTAACCCGGCTCCACCAGTAGGACCAGCTCTAGGACAACGTGGTGTAAATATCATGGAATTCACAAAAGCATTCAACGAAAAAACAAAAGATAAGATGGGATTCAAAGTTCCTGTTATAATCACTGTTTATACAGATAGAAGTTTTTCTTTTATCACTAAGCAACCACCAGCATCTGCTCTTTTAATGAAAGCAGCAAACCTTAAGAAAGGTACGGATAATCCACTTAAAAATAAAGTTGGAAAAATTACTCGTGCACAACTTATGGAAGTTGTTGATGCAAAAATTGCTGACTTAAATACTGATGATAAAGAAATGGCTGCTAATACTTTAGCTGGTACTGCTCGTTCAATGGGTATTGATATAGTAGACTAATTCCTTCTAAGGTATTTATCTACACAAATCATCGACCACAGTGATTTAAAACTATGTGGCAGAATTAATATGGAGATTTGTTATGAGTAAAAGATATAAACAATTAGTAGAAAAAATTGATGCTGATAAAGCATACGGAGTAGCTGATGCTGCTTCAAAAGTAAAAGAACTTATAAGTGCGAAATTTGACGAAACTGTTGAAATTGCAATGAACTTGAATGTTGATCCTCGTCATGCTGACCAAATGGTTCGTGGTGCGATTGTTCTTCCACACGGTACAGGTAAAACTGTTCGTGTTGCTGTATTTGCAAAAGGTGTTAAAGCTGATGAAGCAAAAGCTGCTGGTGCTGATATCGTTGGTACTGACGATTTAGTTGCTGACGTTAAAGCTGGAATCTTCAATTTTGATGTAGTAGTTGCTGCACCAGATTGTATGGGACTTGTTGGACAAATTGGTCGTATTCTAGGGCCAAAAGGTATGATGCCAAACCCTAAAACAGGTACTGTAACTCCAGATGTTGCAACTGCTGTTAAAAATGTAAAAGGTGGCCAAGTTAACTTTAGAGTTGACAAAAAAGGTAACATCCATGCAGGTATAGGTAAAGCAAGTTTTACTGCTGAGCAAATTGCTGAGAACTTCAAGTCAATTATGATTGCTATTAATAAGCAAAAACCAGCTTCTGCAAAAGGTCGTTATATTCACAATGCTGCTCTTAGTTTAACTATGAGTCCTGCTGTTAAACTTGATGTATTAGAACTAGCTGATATAAAAGGTTAAAACTTCTCATAGGATTTTTCCTATGTTTGAAGCAAGATTTTTATTTTAAGATATTTCTATATCTTAAAGTAAAGATTTTTATTTTAAAAATCTGAAATTACTTGGACTAAAGATAGTTGGGGGTATATGCCATGTTGGTAGTGAGCTTAATCGAGCCTTTCTCGCCCCTCTTGAAGTTATGTCTGGAAAGGAGAATTATATGTTAAAGTCAAAAAAAGCTGAAGTTATTGCAGAATTAACAACTGCATTTGCTGATACAACAGCTGTTGTTATATGTGACTACAAAGGTTTAACTGTTAGTGACCTTGAATCGTTACGTACATCAGCGAAAGCTAAAGACACAAGTGTTCAGGTTGTAAAAAATTCATTAGCTGCTATCGCATTGAAAAATGCTGATATGTCAGGTATTGAAATTAAAAATACAAATATTTTTATTTGGTCTAATGACGTTATTAGTGCATCTAAAGTTGCTGCTGATTTCGCTAAATCAAATGAGAAATTTGTTATTAAAGCCGGTTATCTAGATAAAGAACCTGCAGACAAAGCTAAAATCGAAGCATTCGCTAAGCTTCCAGGTCGTGATGAGTTACTAGGTATGCTTGCTGCTACTTGGATGGCTCCAATTACGAACATGGCAGTTGGAATCGATGCTCTTAGAAAGAAATTAGAAGAAGAAGCTTAGTCTTCAGTTCTAAACAGTGCTAAGCACTTAAAATAAAATAATTATATTGGAGTCATTATGGCTGTTACAAAAGAAGACGTATTAGAATTTATCTCTGGTTTATCTGTTCTTGAGCTTTCTGAGCTAGTAAAAGAATTCGAAGAAAAGTTTCAAGTATCTGCACAACCTGTTGCTGTTGCTGGTGGAGCTGTAGCTGGTGAAGCTGCTGCTGAAAAGACTGAGTTTGATGTAATCCTTACAGATGTTGGTGCTAAGAAAATTGGTGTTATTAAAGCTGTTCGTGCTCTTACTGGTTTAGGACTTAAAGAAGCTAAAGAAGCTTGTGAAGGTTTACCATCTACAATCAAAGAGGGTGTAGATAAAGATGCTGCTGATGAAGCAAAAGCTGCTTTAGAAGAAGCTGGTGCAACTGTAGAAGTTAAGTAATTACTTAACTACTTATTATGAGGGCTTGTCCCTCATTTTTGGGCGCTTTTACAATGGGATTATGTCCTTTTGTAAAAGTGCCCTTATGTCGTTTATAAGCACTATAAAAATTATGCTCTTAAAAGAGCCTCAAAAAATCGTTCAGGGACGCCTGAATAGATACAATTAATTATCGAGGTTAGCCAATGTTAAACACTTTATATTCCGGAAATCGTCTTCGTGTAGACTTCTCTAAAACTCCTCAAGAAATAGAAGTACCAAATTTACTTCAACTTCAGCAAAGTTCATATGACACATTTTTAATGTTACATGCAAAAGATAGATCAGCAAGTGGTATTGAAAAAGTTTTTCAATCTGCATTCCCTATTCATGACATTCAAAACAGACTAACTGTTGAGTACATTGGAAGTGAAGTTGCTAACCCTAAGTACACTGTTCGTGAATGTATGGAACGTGGTCTTACTTATGCTGTTAGTCTTAGAATGAAAACTCGTCTTGTACTATGGGATAGAGATGAAAATACTAAAGAAAAACTTGGTGTAAAAGATATCAAAGAACAAAATATTTTTGTTCGTGATATCCCTCTTATGACTGATAGAACATCATTTATTATTAATGGTGTAGAACGTGTTGTTGTAAATCAATTACACCGTTCACCAGGTGTTATTTTCAAAAAAGAACAATCTACTACAGCTGGAAATAAAATGATCCATACTGGTCAAATTATTCCTGATCGTGGTTCGTGGTTATATTTTGAGTATGATCCTAAAGATATCCTTTATATGAGAATTAACAAACGCCGTAAAGTGCCTGTAACAATTATGTTCCGTGCTTTAGGTTACTCTAAACAAGATATATTAAAATTATTTTATCCTATACAGACTATATCAATTTCTGATAATAAGTTCTCAATGGCATTTAATCCTAAAGATTATGCTTCTAGACTTTCTTATGATTTACTTGATATTGATGGTAAAATTCTTGTACCTTCAGGAAAAAGATTATCTGCTAAGAAAGCACAGAAATTTATTGATGATGGGTTAACAGAAGTTTCTTATCCTTTAGAGACTCTTATTGACCGTTATTTAGCTGAAGCTATTATCGATCCAGAAACTGGAGAAATTCTTTTTGATACTATGACTCATATTGATGAGACAAAACTTAAAAAGATGGCTCAAATTGGTGTAAGCGAATTTAAAATTGCTAATGATTTAGCAGATGGTGTAGATGGTTCAATTATTAATGCATTTAATGCTGATTCTGATTCATTAAAGCTTCTTAAGCAAACTGAAGATATTGAAGACGAAAATGATTTATCTGCAATTCGTATTTACAAAGTTATGCGTCCAGGTGAACCTGTAACAAAAGATGCTGCAAAAGCATTTGTAAATCAACTTTTCTTTGATCCAGAACGCTATGACCTGACAAAAGTCGGTCGTATGAAAATGAATCATAAACTTGGAATGAATATTCCTGAATACATAACTGTATTAACACATGAAGATATCATTAAATCTGTGAAGTATGTTATAAAAGTTAGAAATGGTCAAGGTCATATTGATGATAGAGATCACCTTGGAAATCGTCGTATTCGTTCAATCGGTGAATTACTTGGTAATGAACTACATAATGGTCTCGTGAAGATGCAAAAAGCTATTCGTGACAAGCTTTCTACTATGAGTGGTCCAATGCAAGAGCTTATGCCTCATGATTTGATTAACTCTAAGATGATTACTTCAACAATTATGGAGTTCTTCTCTGGTGGACAACTTTCACAATTTATGGATCAAACAAATCCTCTCTCAGAAGTAACTCACAAGCGTCGTTTATCGGCTCTTGGTGAGGGTGGTCTTGTTAAAGAAAGAGCTGGATTTGAAGTACGTGATGTTCACCCAACTCACTACGGAAGAATCTGTCCAATTGAGACTCCAGAGGGTCAAAATATTGGTCTTATTAATACTCTTGCAACTTACTCTAAAGTAAATGAGCATGGTTTTATTGAAGCACCTTATAAAGTAATGAAAGATGGGAAAATAACTTCAGAAGTTGTTTATCTTACTGCAACTCAAGAAGAGGGTGTTAAAATTGCAGCCGCTTCAAATAAAGTTGATGGTGATAATCAGTTTATAGAAGATTTAATTTCTATCCGTCAAGATGGTGAAATTTTATTACAAAGTCCTACTGAATGTAAGTATGCTGACCTTTCATCTCACATGGTTGTTGGTGTAGCCGCTTCACTTATTCCTTTCCTTGAGCATGATGATGCCAATCGTGCACTAATGGGTTCAAATATGCAACGTCAAGCAGTACCTCTTTTACGTGTTAATTCACCAATGGTTGGAACTGGAGTTGAGAAACTTGTTGCTCGTGATGCTTGGGAATGTATAAAAGCTGAACGTGCTGGAAAGATAGAAAAAGTTGATGGAAAACACATTTATGTAATGGGTGAAGAAGATGGAGAGATCTATATAGACTATTATCCATTACAAAAGAACTTAAGAACGAATCAAAATACTTCGTTTACTCAAAAACCAATAGTTAATGTTGGTGATATTGTTACTAAGGGACAAGTGATTGCTGATGGTCCAAATATGGATCAAGGTGAACTAGCACTTGGTGTTAATGCTATGGTTGCTTTTATGCCATGGAATGGTTATAACTTTGAGGATGCTATTGTTATCTCAGAGCGTATGATTCGTAAAGATCAATTTACTTCTGTTCATATTTATGAAAAAGAAGTAGAAGCTCGTGAACTAAAGCATGGTGTTGAAGAAATTACTCGTGACATTCCTAATGTCCGTGATGATGAACTAGCACACTTAGATGAGTCAGGTATTATTAAAATTGGTACAACTGTTAGTGGTGGTATGATTTTAGTTGGTAAGGTTTCTCCAAAAGGTGAAGTTAAACCAACTCCAGAAGAACGTCTACTTCGTGCAATTTTTGGTGAAAAAGCTGGCCATGTTGTTAATAAATCTCTATACTGCCCACCATCTATGGAAGGTGTAGTTGTTGATATAAAAGTATTTACAAAAAAAGGTTATAACAAAGATGCATGTGCATTAGCACTTGAGAAAGAAGAAAGAGACTACTTAGAGCGTGAGCACTACGACAGACTTCTTATGATTGATAAAGAAGAGATGTTAAGAGTAACAAAACTTCTTACTCGTGAAGCATTAAGTAATGATATTAAGATTGGTGAAACTGAGTATAAAGCGGGTGACACTATTAATGGTGTAGATATTGCTGAAGTAAACCGTTTTGCTATGAATGCCATTGTGAAATCTTTCTCTGAAGCGATTCAAGATGAGTACACTAAGACTAAAAACCACTTTCAAAAGCAGAAGCGTGTATTTAGAGATGAGCATGAAGAAAAACTTACAATTTTAGAAAAAGATGACATTCTTCCAAATGGTGTTGTTAAGTATGTTAAGATTTATATAGCTACTAAGCGTCAACTTAAAGTTGGTGATAAAATGGCTGGTCGTCACGGTAACAAAGGTATTGTTTCTATAATAGTTCCTGAAGTTGATATGCCTTATATGGAAGATGGACGTTCAGTTGACG
>Ga0233442_1001572_pt1 | contig 17003 bp, 19 predicted proteins | sample SI_123_September_3_FD_182789 | JGI IMG/M metagenome (GOLD analysis project Ga0233442, IMG submission 182789) | Seawater microbial communities from Saanich Inlet, British Columbia, Canada - SI_123_September2016_150_MG | ecosystem: Environmental > Aquatic > Marine > Inlet | place: Canada: British... | reverse complement strand
GCTGCAGGAATTTTTCGTGATGATTGGGCAAAAGAAAAGGACTACGATATTTCTTTGTCGGAAGTTGTAAAAGATCCTGATAAAATTCGCAAACATGTTCAATATTTCATTGATGAATATTTATCTCCAGATTTTGTCACACTACTTCTTCCAAAAAATCGAAAGAAGATTATAAGATGGACAATTGATTTGTTCGTTTCTATGTATGAAGATTTATATGCCAAGGAAGATCTTCCTTCTCAAGAAAGTATGGATGCTGCACAATTTAACAGACTTGAATTGGATGAATTTATTATGCCAATTGATAAGGATAAACTTATCAACGAATTAATGGATGGGCTAACCACAGGGTTGATGGCAGAAGAAGATGAACTTCCTGATATGGAGTCTTTTTCATATGTTGTTGTATCAAATGGAAAACAAATCGGGAATACATTCGAGAATTCATGGACTGCTCACGACTTTATGATCAAAAATAACATCAATGGAGATGTCAATCGAGTTGATCGGGTTGCCAAAGATAATGATAGCGAATCATTAAATGAATCTTCAAACTCTTTTGATAATCTTTTAAAAAAATCGATCAATCTTAAACTAAATGAGGGAAGATATGATCGTATTGTAACTCAAATGAGTAGAAAATTCATTGAAGAATTGAAAACAGATGACGATAATCTTATCGAATTTGACATGATGATTCATAACAACATTCTTGTTCACGTTCGCTGTGATATCGATCATGTTGAGAACAAAGATAAAGAATTTTCAATTGGAGGAGAGACTGGTCCTGATGATGGTCCAACAAGAACAAATGACGCAGGATATCTAATCGATCTATATCTTGAATTTGGAAATTCAATTCCTAATACTGTATTAAACAATCTCATTCCAGAACTGAAGGAAGTGTTTAGACATGAAATTGAGCACATTCAACAGTACCAAATGACAAATGGGGATATGGTTGAAGACTATATCGAAGCAGAAGATGATTATGTTGGATATCTAACACAACCAATTGAAATTCCAGCATTCGTTCACGGAATTTACAAGAAGGCAAAAACATTGAAACAACCATTTGATGTTGTCGCTTGGGAAACAATAATGTCATTCTCATCAGATTATTCAGATATGTCATATGAAGAGCAAGAACACGTATTCGGTGTTTGGCTAAACTATGCCAAAAAACATCTCCCCGCTGCCCAATTCGATCAAGATTAATTCATTATCTATCAACTATTTATATCAACTACAATCAAAGGATGACAATCAAATGCACAAATATGCAAATCAATGGAAAAACTACCTTCTTAACGAAGTAAATGAAAAGAAAGTTTTGGAAGAAGGAGGTCTTGAAAATATTAAGGCACTTGCTTCAAAATTCAAGGAAGCAGAAATCTGGTTTCATATCGATCTTGATGGAGTAACTTCTGCAATCGCAATGAGAGAGTATTTGAAAAGATACGGAATCAAAACTGTAGAAGTATATCCAATTCAATACGGCGATCAGGAATTTTCGGCCCACAAGCCAACTCCAGGTAGGTTATTTGCTCTTGTAGACTATGCACACGGTAAACCAACCATGCACATCCATACAGACCACCACGAGACACAAACAGGAATCAAACAAAGTACAAGTACACACTTTGCCAAGGCAAGATCTAATGCAGGAACAATCTCAAGTAAGGTTGCTCCTTATGATCTCTATTCGGCAGAAGATATTGAAGTCATCAATATGGTTGACAGTGCAGATTTTGCAAGAAATGCAATCTCTCCAATGGAAATTGGAAAGGCAGCTTTCCAATTGGAAAAAGAAGGTACTGTCGAGAAGAATAAGATCATGTTGGGACTTGCGACAAACCGCCTGTTGTTGGCGTACAAGGCAAGACCTGGATTTATGGAGGCAGTTATCATGAACTCCTCTCCTTCTTTGAGGAGTATGTACCTTAATATTAAAAAGTTGGCAAACACTCCTATGTGGAAGTTGTGGAACTCAAGTGAAAGAAGGTGGGAAGAAGGACAAACCTTACCAACTCCCGGACAGATGTATGATAATCACCAAGTCTATATTGATCAACAAAAGAAATCAAAAGATATGTTTACCATCGGAGAGAAGAATCAAGTAATCATGCAGTACGGTTCTGCCGGTAATATTTTCAAACCAGGATCATTTCAAAGATATACAGCATTCCGTAATAATCCAGGAGCTGATTATCTTTGCATTATGTGGCCAATGGGGATTATTCAACTAAGTAAAAACCCCTTCAATGGAAAGGAAAACCCCTACAATCTTGGAGAGCTTTGTTTCTCTCCTAAAGGGATGGGTAAGTTTGAACCATTCTTGAAGAGTGATCCCATTGCTTTGTGGACAATCAAGCGTATCTCCGAGAAGGGAGTAAACACAAAGAAAGGAAATATTGAAACTGCAATGAAGTATACATATAGTGACTTTGTTGCAACGTATGGTGGTGTTGCAACAAATCTTCCACAAGAAGGCAGTGAAGAACATGCCCAAATTGTTGAAATTATGGACAAATATTGGAAAGATATTTCTAGAGATGAAGAAAGTATTCTTTCAAAGATTGACGTAACTGCATGGGACATTATCAAGTCTAACTCTGGTGGGCACAAAGATATCACAAACATTTCGGGATTTGATCACCTTAATGGCGGAAAAAACTATACAGGATATATGAAAGAAATTTGGTCGAGCCTTGGTCTTTTGCTCGCAGATACCACAGATGCAGGTGATAAGGTTGACAGAACAAGAGAAGGAACAAGGGAATAATGGCATCATCTTCGGTAGAATTATATTCTGTAAGTGCAGACATGATTACGGATGTAAAACGTAACAGTGAGGATATTTACATCGAGATCCGATCTCTTCCTGGAGTTACAACTCTCCAGCCAGCTACAAAAACTGCCAAAATTTCTGATAACAAAGAGGCTGTATCGGTTACTTTGAAGTTTAACCCTTTTCAGAGAATCACTGCGACTACTCCACAAGAATATATTAGAACTCTTACAAGACGCATTCAGTCATTATCTGGTGTTCAAAAGATTATCTTCTTTCCTAATACAATCACCTTTATTGGAAAGAAGGGAAAGATGAACGAAAATGTTGAACTGTTGAATGAGATATCGTACAAAGAAGCGTTTGAAGTTCTTGAGGGAAAGAAGACATTTAAATTCATTAAGGGAAAGTTATATGACACAGATCCTTCAAAAGTATCAATAGCAGAAGATGTATTTAAAAAATTCAAAAATCAAATTCAATTATTTATCCCAACAGATCTTTCAACTAACCAACAAGGTACTGCTCTTTTGTGGTTACTTGGAGTGGCAAAGCGAGATGATGGAGTTTATCGAGATATTATGTTTGATTCTATTGATGAAGCTGAAAAGATGAGAAATCTTCTTGAAACATTTTTTCATTATCATCAATTCATGGAAGAGAAAGATATCTTTAGAATCCAATTCCTAGTTCCTTTACAAAGAATGGTTAAAAAAGCGCAACCTGCCATCAAGAAGTATCAAGAAAAACAATCATATACAGATGCTGCTCAAGGAGAAGAAGTTCTCCTTGACAATAATGATTGGCACATCTCTGCCATTCACAATAAAGGAGCAGCATGTCAGTTAGGTAAAGGTACAAAATGGTGTACCGCAGCACCAGGGTTGAATTTTTTCCAACGTTATTATAAGCCTGATGATCCTCTATTTTTCTTTAGAAATAAAAAGACAAATGAAAGATTTCAATTTCATTATGGATCACGTTCATTCATGGATATTCAAGATCTACACATTAAAGATAACTTAATAGCTCAACTTCACAAAATATTAAAACAAACATCAGCATATAACAAATATCCAAAGATTAAAGAATATGATGATACTATTGTTGCATCAAATCCAGATACACCACCAGAAATATTGAAACAATTATCAAAACACAATAATGATTCTATTAAAGAAGTTGTTGCTAAAAATCCAAACACACCACCAGAAACATTGTCAAAACTGTCAAAGTATGAAGCAGGACGTAAAGTGGGGGGAGTTATGTTAATTAGCACCATTGCTTATGCCGTTGCTAAAAATCCAAACACACCAGAAAAAGATTTGATAAGATTATCACAAAATTCTAACTATGCGATAGCTGTTGCATCAAATCCAAACACACCACTAGAAATGCTAACAAATTTTTCAAATAGTAAAGATTTTTGGATTCTTGACGGTGTCGTATCAAATCCAAACACACCACTAGAAATATTAATAAAAATATTCAAGAAAGAAGCAAGAAAAAGAAATATAAATGCAGGAATTTATATTTCTTTTATACGAAATCCAAATGTATCACTTGGATTGTTGAAGCAAATATATGCACTAACAATCTTTAATAGAGATGTTTTACTGAAATTACATGCACATATTGCAATGAATCCAAACCTCGATCAAAATCTCTTTGACCTTCTTTCAAAATCGAGATCTCAGACGGTTAGATACCAATTAGCTAAAAATCCAAATACACCACAAAAGATTTTGTCCAAGTTATCAAAAAGTAAAAATACAAGTGTTAGCAATGCTGCACTAAAGAACCTCAACAGCGAGACCAACTCCCTTCAAGAAATGGTGTCTTCCATTCTCCCATCAAATAAGTTGTCAAGCGATATTACATCTCTTATCAAAGAATACAATACAATGCTTATTCCTTCAAGTTCTGGGGTCACAAGTATTGCATGTTTAAATGAAGACAAAGGAAAAGAAATGGTTGACAAATTGAGAAATAAAGGTTATATATCAAAGTTAATAACAGAAATGACAAATGACGGAGAAGAACAAAATTATGTCCAAATCCTCTATTACTAACAATAACGACATAACCAGTAATTGGTTTAAATACATGTTGAAAGAAAACAAACAAGGAGCAGTCAGGAATATTCTACAATTGCCTCAAGAAGATAAACTTATCTCCTCATATTTTCAAGAGAAGTATGGCAATAGATTTGCCGTTCAATTTGCAAGATGGTTTGAAGAAAGTACTCCAAACATTGTTGACATCTATAAATCAAACACACCAGATTCAATCAAGATGATTCTTGATTACTTTTATAGTGAATCCAAATTTGTACTAGCACACTTGATAAATTATCCTAATGAAATCAATAAGTTACAAAATAAGTCATATCAAGATGCCATGTCTTATGTTGACTCTTATGGAGAAAGTACAGATAGTAACGTGTCAGAAACCGTGTTAAAAGTGGAAGATGGATTTGAATGGGTAAACATTGGAAGCGAATGTCGTTTAGAAGGAAAGAGAATGAAACATTGTGGGAAAACAAAAGATGGAAATCTCCTTTCATTGAGAGATGAGGCAGGACAACCACATGTCAACATTACTTGGAATGAAAATGACAACTCAGTACAGGCAATTAGTGGAAAAGGCAACATGTTCCCAAACAGAAAGTATTGGAAATATATTAAATCATTCTTTGATCAGTTTAACTCAGAACTAAAAGATCAAGCAGTACTAATGGCAATTGAGCAAGACAACAATCAACATCTAATCGAGTTTGCAAACCTTGTAGGAGCTAGTAACAATGAAACTCAAACTTTATAGACTATTATACACACTATATATTAAATCAAGACTGTTATTTCTTTGGTCAAAGTTCTATCAATTACTATTCCAAAGGAAATATAAGAAATATAAATTAAGTCCCTATTGTGACAAGACAAAATTAGAAGACCTATCTTACATAATGAGAAAAGTAAGCTGGAGCAAAGACGAGTTTAAAGAGTTAGGAGATTCAATTAGTTCTCCTCACTGGTTTCAATATCTTCTTGACACTGTAATGTCAGGACTAGATCAGCCAGAAGGGGCAGTTGATTGTGATGATTTTGCAAATTGGACTGTCAACATTCTTGATAGAACATACCCTGTCAAAATGTTGTGCGTATCTTGGATTGATGGGAAGAAAGTCAGCGGACATGCCGTGGCAGTAGTCTATAATGGGCAAGATAAATATTATCATTTAGGAAATTGGGGAACAAAGGGACCGTTTTTATCATTTAATGCCATCATTAACTCTATCGTTCCAAAAGATAAAGTATATGTTGGTTCATACATGTTGAACAAAGATTTGAAGCTAAAGGCAGTATATGCTGGAGATGATAAAGAAACCATTGAAAGAGTATTTACAAAAGCAATGTTTGGAGAACAATAAAAAATGACTGATCGTATAATTCCAACACCATCATATCCATCACTAAATGCAGCCTTAACTGCCGCAGTAAATGGTGATAGAATTATTTTTAATAGTGGAACTTCATATTCTGGAGAAGTACTACATTCTTTCGGTTCAAAGATAAATATTGAAATCAGAAATCAAACAGGAAGCGAAGTTTCAATTTCTCTAGATGGAGGTTCCTATATAGCTCTAGGTGCTGGATGGTCATTTTCAAGTGCAACAGCCCACAAACTCAACTTTTCTGGAGGGACTACTGGAGCAGCATTGTTAAGAGCATACAATGTTGTAACAGGATTAATTGAAGATGCAACATTTACAAAATCGTCAGGAGGGCTCGCTGCCCAAATTGATGCGTCATCTTCGACAGCAGGAATGACGTTAAATCGCGTTGAACTATATGCACAAGCAGGTCAGACAAATCCTGCAAGTACCTCTTGCATGATGGTAAGAGGAAATGGCAGAACTGCTACACTAACTGCCGATAATTGCCTTTTCGAAAATGGGGCAGCAGGAATTTACGCAATAGATGGAGGTTCTGCAAGAGGCGGAACAATCACTGTTAGACGATCAATTTTTAAAAATCTTGACTATTCAATTAACTATTCTGGTCTTCAGTCTGGAGGGTTAGATGCAAGATTTAACTTGTTATATGCCACAAATGCATACGGAAAGTATGGATTTAATTACAATTTGTCTGCTGGGTATACTCCAACAACTCTATTCTATAGAAATACAATTGACGTAACGACAAAAGCTATTAAATATACTGCAGGAGATAGTAATTCAAATGCCGCCATTAAAGGGAATTGGGGAGCATCAATTGACACAATTACAGGGGCAGATCAAACTGACAACTCTACGACAGGAACTCCAGGATTTACCGATCAGGGCAATAATGATTATTCTCTTCTTGCTTCTTCTATTTTAATCGATATTGGATTTGATACAGGAGATGAAACTGATTATGCGGGAGAATCTACTCCGAGTGGAGATGCTGCTGATATTGGAGCATATGAATATCAACAACCGGCATGGTTATATGGAGAATCTCCCGAGACAGAAAAAGATATATTAATTGATTTTATAATCAATAGAGTTGACAACATTGGGAATAATTATAACAAGAATATTCCACAAATTCCTTACGGATATCTTGTTAAATCTCCATACAGACCTCACAAAAGATCAACACCATACACATTAACATCTAAATGATAGATAAAGAACTAATTATCATAAGAAGGAAGAAGTAATATGAATTTCCAATTAATGGTAGACAGTTTAGTTGATTATTCTCAAAAGAAATTGGGATTTAATAAACCACCAGAAATCGAATTCAGAGATGATGTAGAAAATGCCAAAAAAGTACTTGGTAAAACTGCTTATTACGATCCAACAAATAGAGTAATTGTAATTTATAAATCAAATAGACATGAAAAAGATCAACTCAGATCCCTCAGTCACGAAATTGTTCATCATTTTCAAAATTGTAATGGTAATTTTGATGGAATTACAGGGATCGGAGAACAAGGATATGCTCAAAACAACAAACACTTGAGAGAAATGGAAAGAGAAGCATATGAACGAGGAAACTTGATATTCAGAGATTGGGAGGATGGAATGAAAAAGCAAAGACTCGAAGAAGCAAAGAGAATTGTTGAAGACACAATGTCTCATTGGGAAGAGGAATTTGAAGATGATGGGGAAATTGTACCACCAGGAGACAAATGGAATGTTGAAATTGTTTGCAGAGGAAATGTAACAAATGAGTTCGAAATGATTGGAATTGACTACGAAAGTTGCTATAAAGAAGTCAAGGAGTTAGCGCGCGGGTGCGATTTTGAAATCCAGCCGATTATAGAGTCTCCAAATGATGTTCCAGAGATGGTGGAAGAGATGTTGGATGCCAAGAGAAATTCAACAAATGCTAAATTAAATGAGTGGTGTGTTAAATAATTAAAAGGAGACAGAAAAATGGCACTATACAAGGCAAAAAAAGTAATTAGGAAAAGCGATATCAGAAAGGCAGCAGAATTAGAACGACTTGAAAAGGTAAGATTGGAAGAACTAAATAAACCAAAAGAAGTTATTGAAAAAGAAGAAAAAGAACGTTTACCAACAAGTCTTGAACTTAATCACATGAAGAAAAAGGATGTTATCAAACTATATGAGAAACTAGGAATCGATTGTAACGTAGAAGATACGAGAGCAACTCTCTTAAGGTTCATTAAGGATCATTTAAACCTATAGGTTAGACAATTCATGAAGAAAGAAGACCTTTCACAATTTGTAAAGAAAATATTGATTGAACAGCGGCAAGCTATATCTAGATTGGCAGGTCCAAACGAGATAACAAACAAAAAATTTGCACAATTGCTATATTCTCTTGTCAAAAATACAAATAGTGAAGGACAATCTTCGTTTGTAATTGATACAGGTACCAATAAGAGTATTAATTTAGTAGAAAAGGCAGATTCAGTCTTCTGTCACTTCGGAATTCATGGAAATAAACAGTTTTTCATGGAATCAAGCAATAGTGGGCCAACATTTGCAAAAAATTACAGACAAAAGTTCGACTTTAACCGAGATTTTGAAGAAACATTTGATTATTTACTTAATAATGAACAATTTCAAGATGCAATGAGACAAATGTATGATAAAATCGGGTCTTTTCGCTATTCTGCGGAGCTTTTCCCAGTATTAACTCACAAAATGGAAGATAGTGGAACAACTTTCTCCGTTATTCCGTATAATTCGGCAAATTTTGGAGAATATGGAGCATTTTTATTGTTTGAGTGTGAAATTTGGAGTAAATCTGTCCAAAAATGGAAAAAAATTGATCAAAAACTAAATATTTATTGTCAAAACTTGCTAAAAAGCGATAAATCCTTCCAAAATGAGTGGAAAATCCTTACAAATGATGCAAATATGTCCATTTCTACTCAAATTGAGGTAGATGTTGGTAGAAAATTGGCCACTTTTATGTCAGATGGTGTAGAATTTGGCGATTTAATGCGTAAATTAAGGCAAAACGACATCAAATATGAGCTAAATAAGGTCAAAAATAGCCTCCAAAACACCCTAAAAGGGGTAGCTAATAGACATCCATCACTACTTACCGGACAACAAACTCCTGGGGAAGGGGTGATTCTATATATTAACTCTGTATTGGATAATGATAATGAGCAATTTCTTGTAAAAGCTACTTCTGATTGGTTTGATAACAAGAAAAAGGATGTATGGAGCACTCGTCAGGAGGTATTAAACCTATTTGATGAAGTAAAAAATACAATATTAACAGAGTTTCTTACATTTAATACCTCGCACGATGCCTCAATTGGTGCCAAAATTAAAGAAATCTCTTCTTCTTTTATGAATTCTGGTCAAGCTGGTAGTAAAGTGAGGACAACTTTCATTGATTATCTTATTCCTCACCTAATTACTGGCGAAATTGACCTTGATTCGATGAAACAAGAGCTAGAACAATACATTACAAATATTGAAGGACAATTAAGCAACATCAAACAGGAGTATTCTTCTAAAGAGTACCTATTTGATCCCAATTCTGCACGAAAAACAGAACAAACCATGTCGTGGGTAGATTCCAAATTGACAGGGCTTAAATCATGCATAGAGACGGGCTCTATGCCCATTCCTTGTCTTGTAGACATCTTGATTGGACACAAAATTGATAAAAACATCACATTCGAAATTGGGAGTGAAGATGTCAAGAACAGTAGGAAAGAAAACGTTATCATCTACCCTGTCAGAGGTCAGGTATGGCATATTGGTCACTATAAGGCTGTGGAGCATGCAAAAGACTTGTTAAGCGACCACAAAGCAGACAAAGTGTTGATAATGACAGTCAGAGGGGAAAAGACTTCTCAAGATGCAGATAAGAACCCTCTATCTGGTAGAGAACAATTAACACTGTTGAATGAACTGTACAAAGGAGATAGGAAGGTCGAAGTATTGCAAACATTTCCTAACTCTGCCTACATTGTTGATTTGGCAATGCATCTAAAAGGATATAATGTAGTCGGATGGTTAACCGGAGAAGATAGAGCTAACCAATATACTCAAAATCTTTATAACTTTAGCCCTCAACAGTTCGAGCAAAACAATGGGTATACTCCATTTACTAGGAACAAGAGAGGACTCCCTGTTACAAGAATCATCAAGACAAGAAGGATACAATCAGGAACGCATGTTAGAAAGATGGCAAAAGAATTATCATTTCCACAATGGCTAAGGGTAACTATGCCAATTAAGCTTGACAATGATGTGATTTATTTATATAATTTAGTTTACAAATCAATTAAAGAAGGCACTAATTATAACGAGGACAAATAATGAATCTATTTAAACAAATTGAACAAATTTTAGAAGAGACCGTCGATAAGCAAGATAAGAGATGGAACATCAATGAATCTATCGATAATCGACAAGATACCCATGAAAAGACCTGGGAAGATACGAAAAAAAGAAATAGGAAGTGGATTAACGTATTAAAAACAGGAGGAACTCCAACTGGACCCGCATATCCCGAAAAAGTTAAAACAAGCGGACACATTTCTGCTCCTCCAATGGAAGAAGATAATCACCAATTTACAAGTATCCCTTCGGAATGTGCGTGGTGTGGAGAGGAATTTGATGAAAACGAATCTGGATATGATGAATTTTGTTGCGACGATTGTGCAGAACAAAATCAAAATGCAGAAGATGGGATAGAAATTGAAGAGGGTTGTGGCAAAAAACACGAACAAATTGATGAAAATTATGAAGAAGATGGTTATCAATGCGTTGAATGTGGGGTAGAATATCCTGACGATAGTTATTTTACTGCATGGAGTGATTATGAAGTTGATCAAGTTTGCCATCAGTGCGAAGAAGACGAAATTGAAGCTAGATTGTTAGATAATGATGAACTAGAAGAAATGAGTGCTGCTGGTGGTGCTGGGACATCGATTCAAGGTGCTCCAAATACAAAAAGAAAAGACATGCAGACACTAATCCGAGAAGAAGTAAAGCAAATGATGAGGAACAAATAAAATGAATAGAGAAGATTTTGTAAACGAACTTAAACTAAGAGAAGGCATTCAAAAGATCATTAAAACGGTTGCAGAGAAGAAAATCAAATTAATGAAAAATGAACTACTCATTGAAGAAAAATTAAGAACAAAAATTAGAAAACTGATCGAAGAGAGTGATACTGTAAATGCTCCTCACAGTTCAACCGGAATTAACCTACTATCCGGAGTATTGCGACAAATGATTCCAATCATGGAAGAAGATTATAAAAGCTTAACGTCAGATCTTGCTCAAAGGAAGAGTTTTAGAACTCATATCCTCAATGCTGCAGAGAATGTTCTTGATATTCTTGATGCAACAGAGAAAGCGGGTCAACCAAGATCAATTAATGAAATGTTGAGAGAAGAAGGGGAGGATGATGTTACATTTAATATTGGGGACGATGCAAAACCAGAAGATGACGAGAGATTTATTGAAATTGATGCAAAAGAAGATCCAGATGCAGACGAAATCTTCGACAGAGGGATTGATCCTGCAGAAGACGCAACAGGACGTAACCTTGCAAAGAAATCTTTTGCAAAATATGAAAAAACAATCAAAGATGCTTATTTGACGCTTGAAGATACCAATGATCGTTCATTATTCAGAGAATATCTGAGAACAAACTTGCAACTATACTTTGATCGTTTTGAAGAAGAATTGTCAACTACCCTTCAAGAACCATCATCAGATTCGTACGAACAAGCAAGAGAAGGACAACCTTCAGAAGACCTCGGAATATAAATCTTGACAATCGGATCTTTTTATGATATAATTAACTACAGTTCGGTAAGAGCAGAAGAAAGACTGCAGGAACTACAAATTGACAAGAACATCTTATCATATATTTTCACAAATGACAAAGGAAAAGCATGGCAAAATCATATATAGATCATCTTAGAAAAAGAAAGGGATTCTCAAAAGAATTCGAAACACAACTTAGCATATTAAGTATTGAAGAGATAATTGCTGCTAAATTAGCGATATCTAGCAAGCCATTACGTAACAATAAACAAGTACCATTCTATATTCTTCAAAATCTTGACAGAATGGTATTGGATGGGATCTATAGATATGTTAAATTTTATGATCTCTCTAATATAGAGGTTTCTGAATTGTTGGGTATCGATGTAGAAATAATTAACAAATACAAAGGAGAACAAGATGAAGACAAGTAGCAAAGTAATGGAATTAATTAATCAAATTCGAACTAAAGAAGGGATTACGCATCTTGAGGTGCTAATCAAGTACCCAAACTTGGCAGAGTTACTAGAAAACGAACAACACTCAGACAAACGAGAGATCGTAGAACAAAAACAAGAAAACAGACAACTATTACATGACTAGTCATGACAAGTATATTATTATTACTAGCTTTCTCTTTCTTTTCTAATTTAGACTATTTGTCTCTAAAGACTATAGAACTATCAACACATTCGGCAATCATAGAATCTCAAATACTATTCCCCTCAGTAAACTCAAAAGACATCAAGTCCCTGATGTGGATCGAGACAAGAAACCGTCATTATTTGAGAGGAACATCAGGAGAGTATGGTTTATTACAATTGATGCCGTATTTCTTTGAAAAGAATTCCCCACAGGTCAATGATACGTTACAAGATAACAATCATGAATTAATCAAGTTCGATACAACAACTGACAGATTGATGCCAAGAAGCAACATCTTGACGGGTGTCTATGTTTTGTCTAAAAATAAGAAGAAATATAAATCTATAATATATTCAGCCATAGCCCACAATGCCGGGAACAGTTCTGTAATGAGGTTAAAAAGAGTATTAAAAAACAAACCTAAGAATTGGTATTGTCACAAATTGTCTTCAAGCATCAGAGTTAGCAGAACCTTGATGTATTCTTATAGATTTGCAAAAAAAGCAAGAAGAATGTATGAATGGAAAAAGTTGTTTAATATTGACAAGTCCCTTTTGAAGATGATACAATCAAATAAACTTGAGAACATGTGTAAATCTAACTTAAGTTGAGAACTATTTAAAATATACAATAAGAGGTGTAAAGTGAAAGAGTTAATTAGAGAAAGTTTGAGAAGACAGAAGAAACAAGCAAAGGAATACCATCTATTTAAAACAATTCTCGTCTTTGTCAAAGACCCAATTAACGAATCCATTTCGATGGATGGTATCATAGCCTCGCTAGAACAGAGAGTTCCTCAAAGATTGTTCCGCAATGTAGAGGTCATCTATGTTGGACAATTTGAAGAATTAATAGAAAGAGAAGTATCAGCAGTGTTTCTTGATGGAGCCATTTATTTAGACAACAACCAAACTTCAGAAGAAGACTTCACTACAGATATTGTACACGAGTTGGGGCACTCTTTTGAAGGAGTTGAGGGAGAATTTATCTATGCTGATGGAGTTCTTAAGCGAGAATTCTTAGAAAAAAGAATGCAATTGTTACACGTTTTAGAACGAGAAGGGTACAAAATTAAAGATAAAAGGCCATTCGCTAATACAGAATACGATGAAGAGTTCGATCTTTTCCTTTACCAGGAAATCGGCTATCCTGTATTGTCAGGTTTGACAGCTTCTTTTGTTGTTTCCCCATATGGCTTGACATCTTTGAGTGAATATTGGGCAAATGGTATGGAAAACTATTTATCTGGTAACTCTCGTGAAGTAAAAACGGTAAGTCCCAAGCTTTATGCAAGAATAGGAGATTTAGTTGATAATGAAAGATAAACATTGGAGAAAGAAAGAGAAAAAAGGAAATACTATAACAATTACGATATCTTTACCCAAAAGAAGGTTTGCAAACGAAAGTAAGGTTAAGTATGGGTATTCTCACATTTGTAGAGATTATGATTTGCAAGATTATAAACTTATAAAGGCTGGAAAAACTGTCCTAAATTATGGAACAAAGGCTTTACTAGAAGCTGAATGGATGTTTGTTTCTAAAAAGGTCAAAGAAAATAAGCCCGAGAAGAAAAAGAACAACAATCCAGACAAAACAAAGAAACTTCATTAATTTGCTACTATATAGTATATACAGTCTATAAGGTATATACATGTCAATTAAGAAAATTCAATTAAACATCTACATTCCTCCCGAATGGAGAGAATCCTTAAAAAAGATAGCAAGAACAAAATCGTTTGAACAAGATGTAACTGTGTCTTATTCTGATTTAATAAGAATTGCTATTAATGAAATGTATAAACTTGATATGAGTGGTTCAAATAAAGGAGAAAAAGATGAACAAAAAAAAGACGATTTTAACAATCAGCGATCATCCGTTAACAAGCTAGCGGAAGTAAAAGTGGGTGAATTGCTGGAAAATCCTGAGAGTTCTTTGCACTACAACATAATTGGAAACAATAAGTGTGATAGTCAAAAAAGCAAAGAAATTGGACAATCAGCAGCCAAGCCTCTGTTTGGAAACAATGAGGAAGGTTCAGAGACTACGGTTAACCTAAGTTCTATAAAGAATATGGCAATGATCCGACAGCGCCCAACACTTTTTGTAAGTGATGATATAGTCCGTTTTGTATAGAAATATACAATGTAAAAATGTAGCGAAATCTGGCGTTGGAATCCAACAAAAGATTATTTGTGAGGCTTTGTTGGATTCTGGGAAGTATCGAATTATTTCATTGGGTTGCGCGATCAAGCACAGATCGTATGATCCGGTCAAGACAGACAAGTATGGGGATGATTGGATTACAATTCCTATCGATGGATTTGGAAATATTGAATTGCTAAGGACAATTGTAAGAAAAGAAAAAGTAGATGCAATTCAGATGTTTAGTGATAATAGATTTTTTAAATGGCTATTTGCAAAAGCTGACGAAATTCAGCCATTGTGCCCAATTATTTGGAATAATATTTGGGATAGTGATTTAAGCCCATTTTTTAACAAGGTTGATTATGAATCTATGTCGAAATTGGTTGCAATTTCTAAGGTGACATATAACAATAATGTTAAAGTTGTTCCGACAGTTCCTTGTGAATATTTGCCTCACGCCGTTAACCCAAAAGATTTCTTCAAGAACGAGAATGAAGAAGAGGTGCTAAATTTTAAAAAGCAAATGATACCAGAAGAATACTTTGGCAGAACAATTTTCTTTTGGAATAATAGGAATGCAGAAAGAAAGCTTCCTGGGAGTTTAGTTGAGTGGTTCAAGACTTTCCTTGATAGGGTAGGGCACGATAAGGCGGTGTTAGTTTTGAAAACTAATCCGAAAGATGGAAATGGTCCCGACTTAGAGGAAGTATTGAAATTCTACGAACTTGATAAAGGACAGGTTTTTCTAATTCCAAATGGGAATGTTCCAGATGGAGCAATGGGAATGATGTATAATGCTGTAGATTGTACTGTTAACATTGCTCATAGTGAAGGATTTGGATTAAGTTCACTTGAAAGTTTGGCATGTGGCACTCCTGTTATTAACAACATGACAGGAGGATTACAAGAACAAGTATATAACGAGGAAGATGACAAGTGGTGTGGTATTGGTCTTGTCCCTGTTTTGAGAAGTATGACAGGCAATCAAGAAGTTCCCTATATCTATAGAGACTTTGTCGGCAAAGAAGATTTTATTGCTGCATTAACAAAAATTCACAACATGACAAAAGAAGAGCGTGACGAATTGGGTGCCAACGGAATCGATCATGTCGAAAAGCACTATAATTACGAGTCACTAAAAAAGAATTGGGTACGCATTATGGATGAACTAATTGAAAAAGAAGGATCGTGGGAAACAAGAACCCCTTGGGAACGTCGTTGGGCATTGAAGGAGATGTAGAAAAGTGAAAAGATCAATGGAGGCAATTGAAAAAGACATCAAGAAGGCGGGACAATATAAGCTTGGGAAGAAGCCAAATAAGATTAGGTTTCAAGTGCTCAAATGGTATCAAAAATTATTGCTTGTTATTCAATTGTTCTTTGTGTCAAAAGCAAAGAGGAAGTTTATCTATATTGACAAACAAAATGGTAGGATTACTCAAATAACGGATCATTCATTTCTTCTTAATAAAAAGTATAATGATAGATTTATCAAACCCATTATCGCTGAACAAAGAAAGCCGTGTGAATGTCTTTCTTCGGTAGAATTTTGGAAGGATAGTTTCTATCATTCTGTTAAAAGATACAACGAAGCCAAAAGAAAATTGAAGAAAGAATTGAAGAACAAAGGCTGAAGAGTACAGAAAGTCTGTAAAGAGAGTTTGGAGAAAGAAGGTGACAAATAAATGAGAAAGATTAGTGATGAAATTATATTAAAAGAGTTTGAAAGAATTTTGAAGTCTTTTAAGAAAGCTTCTGACATGACAAATGGACATGGATATTACTACAGACTCGACAAAGAAGTTAGTTTTGGGCTCAACCTTGTTGATTGTTTGCTAGAATCTTGTGAAAACGATGCGAGCGAAGAATTGGAGTTATTTATTCGTGCTATGTCTATTGTTTTGCCTCATTTGTATGATGAACAAATAATTCATGGAGATTATTTTAAAGAAGGAGTAATATGAATAAATTTGTAGGAATTGTCTTAAAAGAAAGGTTTGACAATAACATCAGAGATAACTATATTACCAATTACTACCAAAGAGATGGAAAGAATTACTATCGTGTAATTGTAGATGAAGCTAATGCAGAATGGAGAATGATTGCCACAAATGAAGTTGAATGGGAAGAGGAAGGTTTCAATAAGTGGTATG
>Ga0233442_1001564_pt1 | contig 17089 bp, 16 predicted proteins | sample SI_123_September_3_FD_182789 | JGI IMG/M metagenome (GOLD analysis project Ga0233442, IMG submission 182789) | Seawater microbial communities from Saanich Inlet, British Columbia, Canada - SI_123_September2016_150_MG | ecosystem: Environmental > Aquatic > Marine > Inlet | place: Canada: British... | reverse complement strand
AGTATTACTGGATAGAATTTGATGCTTATAAGTCAGCTCAACATATGCAAAATTATGTTGAAAAGGTAATTGTTGGTTATGGTAGTAAGTATGTGATTAATTTTGTTTAGTTACTTAACTAAACGTATTAAGGATTTATTATGTCACTTATATATAAACATGCAGAATCGTTTTTTGAAAAATTCGAGCGTCATCTTGAAGTACTTGGAAAGAAAATTCTATAATTTAAACCACTATTTATAACAAAGAACGTATAATCATCTATTAACTAGGAGTTAGTAATGATTAATTTTATTATAGAAGCATCTAAAAATTTTGTAACACACCAAATGCGTGAAAAAGCAGAAAAATCAAATATTAAAATTGAAACTAAAAATGATTCAATTTATACTTTTATTGATGTAAATTATCTGGGTAGTTCTTTGCAAGTTCATATTAATTATGAAAAAAATGTTTTATCGCAAATTACTTTATTAATGCTAGGTGAAGAAGACGATTCACTTGAATCTTTGACTGAAATGGCATTAGAAACTACAAATATGCTTGTTGGCAGTGCAAAAGTATTAGCAGAAGAATCTTCACAGTCATGTACAATTTCCACACCACACAAAAGTGATAAAACTACTTTTGAAAATATCAATCAAAATGACTTCACACAAATTATAATTAATAACACTTTAGCCTTTTCAATTCTTATCAATGAGAATTAATGGCTGATGGACTTCAAGAAGATTCTTCAGAAGAGAATGTAAAATTAACTACAGAACTCCGTGAAGAAGCTTTAAAAAAAGAGCTAGAGTGGATGAACTATGAAGGACTTCTTGACATGGAAGTTGAGTTCATATCAGATTTAGGAGAGACTACTTTAACTATTTCAGAAATCTTAAAACTAGAAAAAGGTTCTGTAATTGATTTAATGAAGCCTGCAGGTGAAAGTGTAGAAGCCTATGTTAATGGTAGAATACTAGGTAAAGGCGAAGTTATGGTTTATGAGAAGAACCTTGCTATTCGTATTAATGAAGTTTTAGATTCTAGTAGTGTTTTATATTATTTATCAAGAGAGCGTTTATGAAAATATTTTTTGTTTTATTAAGTTTTACTTTTTCGCTTTTTGGAGCAAAAATTTTAAGTTATAATGTATATGATCGTAGTGATAGAGTTGATATTATGTTTACATTTGACACTCCTTTTGAAGGAGAGATACGACAAACAACACAAGATGAAAAAATTGTAATTAAACTTAAAAACAGTACCATTGAATCAGCAAAAATTAAAAATATCAATTCTCCTTTTTTAACAAAACTAACTATTTTACCCTTACAAAATGAGACTCAGATTGTTGCAAAAGTTCCATCTAACATAACCTTTGTAGCATCAAAAACTTCTGATGCATATGGGCTTCGTTTACGTTTTCAGAAAAAAGTGCTGACTATTTTAGAGACACAACAAACTAAAAATTCTGTAAGTGTGTTACCACTCCCAACTAAGGAAGAGACTCAAATTAGTGCTAGCTATATTGCTGTTATCTTTGTTTTACTAGGGCTTTTAGCTATTTTACTTATTGTTAAGAGACGTCTTAATATACCATCAAATTCAAAACAAAATAGTAACATTCCATGGCTTTTCAACAAAAAAAATGATAAAGAAGGTGTTACAATACGATTTCAAAAAGCTGTAGATACAAAAAATCGTGTTGTTATGTTAGAGTATGGTGATAGTAGCTATCTTTTATTAGTTGGTAGTTCAAATGTTATTCTAGATAAATTTCATAATAATGAAGTTGTTAAAACGGAAAATGATTTTGAAAATATATTAAAAGATAAAAATTCTGAACTTGATGAATTTTTACAAATTGATAGAAATACTAAAGAGAGTGATGGACTTAATAGATATAAAGAAAATGCTTCTATAATTTAAAACATTTCCTTCTCTTTGATGAAAATTATTACCGTGGGACTAACACCTTATTTTTAAAAAATGTATTTATTATTTCTCTAAAGTCAGAAGTATCACTTACATGATTGACTTGATCTCTTAGGTTCGAAGCACCTTCATATCCTTTTGAGTAGGTGTGAACATGTTTTCTAAACATTGCGACACCATGAGAACCATAAAAATCAATCATACTGTCATAATGCTCCATAATAATTTCATGCTTAAGTGCTAACTCTATGTGAGTCTCACCTGTCTTTAGTTGATGAAAAATCCAAGGTTTTCCTACAGCTCCACGTCCAATCATAACACCATCAGCCTTTGTATGATTTAAGACCCATTGTGCTTTTTCAAATGAGTCTATATCACCATTAGCAATAACAGGGATGCTTACACTGGCTTTTATTTCTGCAATTGCATTGTAATCAACTTCAGACTTAAATTTTCCTGCACGAGTACGACCATGCACTGCAATAAAGTCTGCTCCGCTCTGTTCAACAATTTTTGCAATTTCTAAATGATTTTTTTCTTCAAATCCTAAACGAATCTTTACCGTTGTTGCATCTTTATTCGATGTTTTTTTTATGGTTTCTATAATACGTCCCATTAAAGGTAAGTCTCTTAATAAAGAACTCCCCGAACCATGTCCAACAATTTTTGGGACAGGACAACCACAATTTAAATCAATAATATCAATTCCATCTTGATCATTCAATATTTTTACAGCTTCACTAACAATACCAACATCAGATCCTGCTATTTGTACTGAATAAGGATCTTCATTCGCATTTTTTTCAATCATTTTCAATGTTTTTCTTGACCCATGTGCTAGAGCATTTGAACTTAACATCTCACTCACCGTTAAATCAGCACCAAATTTCTTTACAACATTTCTAAAAGGTAAGTCTGTAAAACCTGCTAAAGGTGCTAAAACATATAGTGGTGTATCAAAGTTAATTTTGTTAGTCATCTAAATTCTTTATAATTAATGTATTAACGCAATTATAGCTTAAAAAAAGCATGGTATAATTGCGAATTATTTTCTACACAATAGGAAGCTTTATTGGAAAACTTAAGTTATTACGAAATATTACAAGTTAGCAAAAGTGCTGACAAAAAAGAGATTAAAAAAGCCTATAGAACTATGGCCAAAAAGTATCACCCCGATAAAAATCCAGGTGATGAAAAAGCAGAACATAATTTTAAGTTATGTAATGAGGCCTATCAAGTTTTAAGTGACGACCAACAACGTAGTGTATATGACAGATACGGAAAAGAAGGTCTTCAACAAGGTGGTGGCCGAAGTAGCCGAGGTGGTGGTTTTGACGACTTAGGCTCAATTTTTGAAGAGATGTTTGGTGGAGCGGGTGGTTCTTCACGTCGTTCTGGTGGGCGATCTCGTGCAGATGCTGATAAATATGCACTTGACTTAGGTGTTGAGATGAATATTAGTTTTCAAGACGCTGCTTTTGGTGCTGATAAAGATGTTGAATATAAATATAAATCATCTTGTAAAAGCTGTAAAGGTACCGGCGCAAAAAGTGGTAAATTAAGCCAATGTTCACAATGTGCTGGTCAAGGTCAAGTTTATATGAAACAAGGCTTTATGACCTTTTCACAAACGTGTCCTGCATGTCATGGTGAAGGAAGTATGCCAAGTGAAAAATGTGGCGACTGTCGTGGTCAAGGATTTACTGAGACAAAAGATACTGTTACCATTAAAGTTCCTGCAGGAATTGACAGCGAAAACCGTCTACGTGTTGGAGGAAAAGGTAATATTGGTAAACGTGGTGACCGCGGTGACTTATATGTTACTTTCCAAGTTCAAATAGATAAACACTTTATTCGTAATGGTAATGATGTATATATTGAAGTTCCAGTATTTTTCACGCAAGCCGTATTAGGAGAAAGTATTACTATTCCTTCACTACGTGGAGAGATGGAACTTAAACTTGATAAGGGAACTAAAGATAAACAGCATTTTACATTTAGAAATGAAGGTATTGATGATGTTCATGGTCATGGTACGGGAGACTTTATTGCACAAGTCAACCTGACTTATCCAAAATCACTTAATGCAGACCAAGAAGAACTTCTTGTAAAGTTACAAGACTCATTTAATTTAAAAGAGGCAAAACCCCATCAAAAACTTTTTGAATCTACTTTTGAAAAAGTTAAAAAGTGGTTTAATTAACCCCTTTCAATAAGTGTAAGTAGAAAATATTTCCACTTACACTTGACTACTTTGACTATAAATTTTCTATGACACCAAATAACTCTTCACCATTATAAAGAGAAAGTGTTGCATTTACTTTATAAGATGTTTTTGTATCAAATAAAAGTAAATCTGCTTTTTGCCCTGCTTCTATCTTTCCATCCACTTCACCAATAGACTCTGCGCTATTTTTAAGCGTTAACTCCATCAATTTTGACATACTTATTAGACCTGTTTTTACAAGTTTTGTAAAATATAGAGGTAATATATCTCTAATAGATTCTGATCCATACGATGCATCAAAAAAAGCAACCTCTTTATCAACATGAGTATGAGGACGATGTAATGACGTTAGTATGTCAATCTTTCCATCACAGAGTGCTTTTTGCATATAAGTCAACTCATCTTCTGTATTTAAAGGGGGTTGAATTTTTGCTAATGTATTAAACTCTTTACATGCTAAGTTTGAATTTGTTAAGTGAAAAATACTGACTTCACAACTTACACTAACGCCTTCATCTTTTGCACTTTGTATTAGTTCAATTGCCCTACTTGTTGAGATGCTTTTAAACAAAATTTTTATGCCATAAAAACGCGCAATTTCTATCATTTTTGAGACATGGGTAATTTCACTTAAAGGTGAAATACCTCCTAACCCCATCTGGTTTGCAAGTGCACTTTCTACCATAACACCTGTAGAGAGTAATGCATTGTCTTGAGCAGCACAAAAAAGCGTTTTATTATACATTTTTATGTACTCAGAGATACGACATAAAAGATTAGTATCAATATCCGTAGAGATAAAAGGAGCTACAGCACCATCTTTTAGAAGAATAGCAATATTACTTAATGCACCTTCACTATTAATGGCACATATACTACTTTCTACTATTGAACCTTTATCATGATAACGATGTTTTTGAACAAATTCTAAAGTAATTTCATCATTAATTGCAGGCAAAGTATCTGGTGATAACACCACTTTTTTCACACCACCATAATAAGCATCGCGAGAGAGTTTTTCTAAATTTTTTCCATTTAAATTGTGGCTATTAACACTGACGTTAGTATCAATTATTTGAGGAAGAAGGTAACGAAGATTTGCATCTATTACCTTTTCTCCTTCATTAGCAACTATTTTATCTTCGATTTTTTGAATAATATTATCTTCAATACGAACATCACATTTCTTTTCACCAAAAGCATCACATAAAATAGCATTACATATTAGCATCTTATCCCTTTTTGATATAATTAGTGTATTTTATAAAAACTATCATATATTAAGGGTTAATTTTGAAAAATTTACTGTTTATTTGTCTGCTATATGCTTCTTTGTATTCAGATAATCCTGAGCTTTACCAAACTGGTGAAAAACTATATTTTTCTAAAGGGTGTAATGGATGTCATGGGATTAAAGCACAAGGTATGCTAACCTACCCTAGTCTGGCTAATGTTGCAAAAGGATTTTTAACTTATAAACTAAAACGTTTTAGAGAAGGTAAATCTGACACCCAACAGCAAGAGCTAATGCTAGCGTTTGCATTAGAGTTGAAAGATGATGAAATTGATGCGTTAGTCCATTTTTTACACAACTTTACAGATGAACAAACTCAATACTATGATATTGAAGTTGAAAATTGGGGAGATGGAGGATCATGAAAATATTAGTTAGCGCACTTGAACACTCAGCAAATGTTCATTTAGAATCCCTTTTAAATGAATTAAATTCTTATCATGATAGAAGTTCAAATCTAGAAAAAGACACTATTGAAATAGTAGGTATTTTTAATAAAAAACTGGGAATTCCTACGGTTGACCTCACAGAATTAGCAATTATGGGTTTTGTTGATGTGTTTAAAAAACTTCCTTTTTATTTTAAACTTAACTCACAAATGGCAGAACTTGCTCATGATGTTGATAAAGTTTTACTTATTGATTCCTCTGGATTCAACCTTCCACTTGCAAAAAAAATAAAGAAAAAATATCCAAACAAAGAGATAATTTACTACATATTACCTCAGGCATGGGCATGGAAGAAAAAAAGAATTCCTGTTTTAGCAAAAACTATTGACCATTTATGTTCCATCATTCCTTTTGAACAAAAGCACTACCCAAGAAATGCACATATACGCTATGTAGGGCATCCTCTACTCGATCAAATTACAAAATCTAAAGAAGATATTAGTCACTACAATAGAGTCGCTTTTATGCCGGGTAGCCGAGCAGGAGAAATTACAAAACTTATGCCGCTCTTTAAAAAAGTAGAACAACAGCTTAAAAAAGAAGATGGTTCTTTAGAAGCAATTTTAATCATTCCTAAAAACTTCTCACAAGAAAAAGTAGAAACTCTCTTTGGAGACATCTCAATGTTTAACATTGAATACGATGCAAAAGAGACACTCATTAATTGTGACTTTGCTTTTATATGTAGCGGGACGGCAACACTTGAAGCATCATTAATAGGGGTACCTTTTATACTTGCGTATATTGCAAATACGCTTGATTATACTATTGCCTCAAACTTAATCAAACTAAACTATTTAGGATTAGGAAATTTAATGCATGAAGATATGGATGGAGAAGCACTTCATCCTGAGCTTATTCAAAAAGAGTGTACGGTAGAAAATTTATTGTACCATTACAACACTATGGATAGAAAAAAGTTTTTACATGAGTCAAAAAAATTACGAGGATATCTGCAACATGGCAGTGCTAGAGAAGTTGCCAAAATAATTTTAGAAAAATAGTTTTTACATTAATTACTACTTCTATAATTACTTTTGTTTCTTCACCTTTTGCATAGTTTGAAAAAACTCTTTTGAACTTGCAACACCCATAATTCTATCCAAACGTTTAATATCTTTGTTTAAAAAATAGAATGTAGGTGTACCAATGTAAGAAAACCGTTTCTTTGGAAAAGTATCATGATAAACATCGACATGAATAAACACAAAGTTTTCATTAGCGTCTTCAACAATATCATCATCATCTAAAGCACCATACTCCATTGCTTCACACGCTTTACAATTCTGTTTTGAAAGCATTAAAACAATGAGTTTATTCTCTTTTTTAGCTAAAGAAAGCCCCTGCTCATAGTTTTCTATCCAATTAATATCTGCCATAAGGGGAAGTGTTAAAAGGAAGAAAACTATATATTTCATCTATTTCACTTCATTTAATTGTGATAAAAAATCTTCTGGACCTTTATAACCAACAATTGTTGATGCTTTTAAAAATTCTGATTTTTCATTAAAAAAGAGAATAACGGGAGGTCCAAAAACTCCAAATTTTTTACTGAGTTCTTTTTCTTTTTCTCCGTTAGCCGTGACATCTGCTTGAACTAAAATAAATTCACTCATTTTACGTGCGACATTTTCATCGGCAAAAGTAATATGCTCTAACTCTTTACATGAAGTACACCAGTCAGCATAAAAATCAACAAGTACTTTTTTACCTTTAGAGTTTTTTAAAATAGTATCTAACTCTTCAACAGAAGTTATTTTTTTAAATTGTAAGCTATTGGTATTTTGAGCTTTGTTAGTAGATGTTGTTATCATTGATGATGTAAATTTTTCAAATGGTTTTAACATTGAGGTTGCACCACTTAACGCACCTATAAACCAAGACAATCCTACTAAAAGCATAATAATAGCTATTGATTTTTTATACGCATTTTTCATAACATCTAAAGCACCTAATTGAACGGCAGGTACAATAAGTAGTAGTGAAAAAAGTAACATTGTAAGTTCAGCAGGGATAATACGACTTACCATCCAAATGGAAACACCTAATAGCATCACTCCAAAAATAGATTTTATAGTATCCATCCAAGCGCCTGGTTTAGGCATAAATTTACCCGCAGTGGTACCTATTAAAAGCAGTGGCATTCCCATTCCCATGGAGAGCGCAAAAAGTGCCATTCCACCTAAAAGAGCATCACCGGTTTGACCAATATATATAAGTGCTCCCGCCAGAGGTGCAGCGACACAAGGTCCTACAATTAAAGCCGAGAAAAACCCCATAAAAGCAATTCCTACAAGTCCACTTTTGCTTTCACCTGCTTTGGTTAAACGTGACTGTAATGCGTTGGGCATTTGTAATTCATAAACACCAAACATTGACAAGGACAAGACAACAAATATAGCAGAAAATGAAAAAATGACAGCAGGAGCTTGAAATGCTGCTTGCAAGTTAGAACCAAAGAGTCCGGCTAAAACACCCGCCATGGTATATGCAATTGACATAGCTAAGACATAAACAAGTGATAGTGAAAATGCACGTTTTGTACTCATATTACTACCTTGAGCGACAATAACTGATGATAAAATTGGGATAAGAGGAAAGATACAAGGAGTTAATGATAGTAATAGTCCAAAACCAAAAAATGAAATTAGTATAATAAAGATATTACCACTTTTTATTGAGTCTGCTATGGAATCCGTCTCTGACAATTTTTCAGTATTCCCTGTTGATTCTGTTAAAGGAGCAGTAGTATTGGATGTAGCACTGTTATGAATATTTAATTTCTCATGATCTACATTAAAGTTATATACCTTAGTCATAGGCTCATAACATAGTCCTTGTTCGGAGCATCCTTGAAATGAAAGTTCAATACTGAAGTCAGAATTTTTAATATTTTTCGTTAATTTGGCAATATCAATACTAATGTTAGGTGTTTTAAAATAAACTAATTCTCCATCATGATCAATCGCATCATTTTGTGTTTTTGATGATATCACTAAACCATCAGAATCTTTTAGAACAACTTTTAAAGTCTCATTATAAAGATAAATTTGATCACCCAAATGTATGTCAATAATGAACGTATCATGATCTAACTGTTTTGCACTCGGTGCAAAGGCTTCATCAGGCATTAAAAAATCTGCATTAAGTGATGTAAAATTTACCCAAAATAGAGCGAATAGTGTTACAAGTAATTTCATACTTATCCTTCAGTGATTTGAATTCTACTATTGTAACAAAATTACGACTACTTTATTGTAACAAAGCTCACAAGATAGAGATTTAAAGAATAATACTCTATAATTATTCTATTATGGATGTAAAAGAATTAAAAAATATTACAAAAGATTTAACACTTCTTTATGCTGAAGACGATATTGACTTAGCCAATGAGGCACAACGTCTTTTTTCACGTCTTTTTAAACGTATTGATGTTGTATATAATGGTGAAGAAGCCTTCGTGCTATATAAAAAATCTTCTTATGACATTGTTATAACAGATATTGAAATGCCAAAATGTAATGGTATTGAGTTGATACAAAAAATACAAGAGATTAATAAAAATCAATCTGTTATTGTAACTTCTGCCTATGATGATTCAAAATACCTTTTAGAATTAATTGACCTAAATATAAATAAGTTTTTAATAAAACCTCTAAATTTCAAACAACTTATTTTAATTTTAGCAAAAACAGGTCAAGATATTATAAACACACAGCTAGTTGATCAATATAGGCAAGAGATAGAACAGAGTAATGCACTTTTAAAAGATAAAAATTTAGAACTTGAACGACTACTTCGTATTTTAGATAGTAAAATAGAAAAGCATACTGAACATGAAATTGAGATAGTAGGGGCAACGACCCTTAGCTCTGAGCAACTAAACGAACTTAAAGAGATAGAAGTTGATATTACAGGTACTACTGTTTTATTACAACTTAATGATATTCCTGAGATAGAGCATCTTAAAATTTTAGGCTCTTTGATTGAAGAGTACTCCGAAATACTATCTAACGATGCAACACTAGAAGGACTTCAGATACATATCGATATTTTAAGTGATGCTCTATTAAACCCTACTTCTAAAATGAAACCAAGAATTAAAGAGATTTCTTTATTAGTAGAGAGTTTTATTTACGTACTTCAAAAATGGCGTAATGCACTTGAAATAAACTCCAGTGATCATCCCTATGAAAAATTTCATGATTCAATGATTAATGATGTAAACACTATCATATCCATTTTAGAAAGTCGTGAAAATGATGTGGAAAGTGAAATAAGCTTTTTTTAAATTTAAAACTAGGAATATAAATGCCAAAATATACTAATGCACTTGTGAATGAAGACTCTCCATACTTACAACAACATAAACATAATCCTGTTAATTGGTTACCTTGGTGTGACGAAGCATTTGAACGTGCAAAACTAGAGAGTAAAGCTATATTTATAAGTATAGGATATAGCTCTTGTCATTGGTGTCATGTAATGGAACATAAAGTTTTTGAAGATGAAATAATTGCTGAACATTTAAATCAACACTTTATATGTATCAAAGTTGATAAGGAGGAACGTCCTGATATTGACAAATACTATCAAGATGTTCACCTCCTTTTAAACAGACGCGCGGGAGGATGGCCTACCTCTATTTTTTGTACCCCACAGAATAAACCTTTTTTCGCGGGAACCTATATTCCACCGGAATCACAAGATAGACAGCTAGGTTTTAATGAACTTGTTACTATTATTTCAACAAAAATATCTGAAAATGATCAAAAACTTTTTGATAATGCTGATGAAATTCAAGGTTTTTTAAAACCTGATGAACGTCCAACACAAGCCAGTGAAATTACAATTGAACTTACTTCAAAATTCATTAAACAAGCCGTACAAAATTTTGAATTTGACTTTGGTGGCTTTTCATCAAATACTAAATTTCCACACACATCAACACTCCAAGCACTCTTTAATTTTTCACGCCTTTCGCTAAGTAAAGATGATACTAAAGAGTCTCAAGACATGCTTTTTCAAACTATGGATAATATGGTCTTAGGTGGTATGTATGATCACGTAGACGGTGGGTTTTGTAGATACAGTGTTGATAAAGAGTGGTTAATTCCTCACTTTGAAAAAATGTGTTATGACAATGGACTATTAATATCTCTTTATGCCGAAGTTGGAAGTTATCATGATAAAGAACTCTATACTAATATAGCAAAACAGAGTGCTGATTTTATGATGAGTAAAATGATGAAAGAGAATCTTTTTTATTCAGCAAGTGATGCAGATAGTGAAGATGCACAAGGGAAGAAAGAAGAAGGTACTTATTTTGTATATGATTATAAAGAGCTTTATAACAAATTAAGCCATTTTAAAAATAGAGATGAAATTTTAACATCATTAAATATAACTCAAGATGGAAATTTTGAGGGAAAAAATATAATAAGATTTAATCATCATGATAAAAAAGAGTGGTTTAAAGAAGTAAAAGTAATTTTATCAGATATAAGAGCCACACGTAACTATCCCTTTATTGATAAAAAAGTTCAAACTTCATGGAACGCTATGTTAATAAAAGGGTTCTTTGACTTATCTAAATCAGAACCTTCATATTTAACTCAAGCCATTAATTCATTAGAAGCTTTACTTCAAAAAATGTATCATGATAGAATATTACACCATACTACTTTAATTGGTAAAGAGCCTAAAGAAGGTGCTTATTTAGAGGACTATGCTTATTTAGGAAGCACTTTAGTATCAGCTTATGCACTAACGTATGATAAAAAATACCTACAAATTGCTCAAGAAATATCTAATAAAGCCTTAGAACTATTTTATGATAGTGGGCGTTGGTACTTTAGTAGAGGTGAATTTGAAACCGATGCTGAGATTGGTGATGGAACCTATACAAGTAGTATTAGTATCATGATAGATTTCCTTCTAAGTTTAGGTGCCTTAATTGATGACAAATATCATACTTTTGCTTTTAAATCTTTAGAATACTACTCTTACAAAATAGTAAAATCTCCACTTAGAACTCCTCATATGAGTAGTATGGCAATTCGTTACCTTCTAGGTGATTGTATTATAAAAACATCAAAAGAAAATTGTAGTCAACTTAACGCTATTGATTATCCATACGTAATAAAACAAGAGAACCTTCAAGACAATACGTTTATGCTTTGTAAAATAGGAAGCTGTTTTGCACAAAGTAATAAAATTGAAGAGATTGATAATCTTGTGTCAACAAGTATGTTGACCTAATAACCTAGTTAGAAACTATTCTTTCATCTATTTTTAGTATCACTACCAACATAAAATTGGTAGTGCATATCAGTTCCATGAACATAACCACCATAAAACTTTTTAGCAATAATATTAATCAACGGGTCACTCATACCATTTAAAAATGCATAATTTTTATTATCGAATTTATGATGATGATTATGATGTTCTTTAGAAAGTAATAATCCCATTACTTGAAGTACTTTTACCCACGGTTTATTAGAGTTATGACATAAATAGTGTGAGACTTCTGCAACAGATGAGAGTATTCCAACAAAAATTAAAAAATTTGAAATAATTTCATTAATACCTAATAGTGTAAAAATAAGAACAGCACTAAGATAAGGGACTAACCAAAATTTAGGACCTGACTCGAAAAAGTAGATAAGTAAAATCGATTTATCTTGATACTTAGGTGTTTTATGGTGCAGATGAAAACTTGCGATAAAAGGTCCCCAAATAGTTTTATACTCTGCATTATTGTCCATATACATATGAACAAGACCATTAATTAAGTCTGTCATATAATAGGCGATAAAACCTATTATAACGTACCAATAAAATTCAATATTCATGCTAAAGAGCAGTGTAAAAAGAGTTATTTGTAACGTAACATTAAAAGTAGAAACCATAAGATAAATTACATTGTAATAATTTTTATCATGATAAGAGGACATCGCTTGATTGAACTCTTCTTGTTTCTTTTTAATATTATTTTTATGACTCAAAATATTAAATTTCTATTTTATAGAAATTTTAGAATTGTTGATTCAATATCTTCTTTTTCTATAATTGTTTTATGTGTTATTTTTTTACCAAATAACTCTTTTATCATAGAAGGAATCTCTAGTTTTGCTTCTTTAGAAATTGACTCTAAAGCATCTTTATCATGAGCGTCAATTTCACTCGTAAGTGCATTAGCAATAACAGGAGAAAATTTTGTCCACTCTGCTGTTGAATATGCTACCATTTTTAAAGGTTTCTCTTTACAGTTATCATACGCTTTCAAACACGTTGCTGTATGAGGATCCATTAAATAGTTAGCTTCACCATAAAAATTATCTTTTATATAAGTTTTACCTTCATCACCATTAGCAAAATCAGCACTGAAAACCGATTGTAATGCTGTTAATTCTGCTGCAGTTAACTCATAAGAATTATTCTCTTCTAAAGAGAATAAAAGCTCTTTTGTTCTTTCACTACCAAACATGTCATATAAAATACGTTCTACATTTGAAGATTTTAAAATATCCATTGCAGGAGATGTTGTTGATTGAACACTACTATTTCGAAGGTCATATTTACCTTCACTAATAAGTTTAGTTAAGACATTATTTTCATTAGATGCAATCATTATTTTTTCAATAGGAATACCCATTTTCATTGCATAATACCCACCAAGAGCATTTCCAAAATTTCCACTTGGAACATTTAAATAAATTTTTTCGCCCATTGTAATAGCATCTTGACGAAGCAGTTCAATATAAGAGTGAATATGATAAATAATTTGAAAAATAATACGACCAAAATTCACTGAATTTGCAGCAGAGAGTGAAATATTTTTCTTTTTTAATTCAGCTTTAAAAGTATCTGATGCTAATAATTTTTTGAGTGCATTTTGAGCATCATCAAAATCACCTTTTATACCAATAACTTTTAAATTATCTGCATTTTCTGTAACCATTTGAAGGCGTTGCACATCACTTGTTCCACCATCAGGGTATAAACACGCCACTTGAACATTTGCACGATTTTTGAAAGTTTCTAATGCAGCAGGTCCCGTATCACCACTTGTAGCCGCTAAAATAAGATAGTTTTGCTCTCTTTTTTGCGCTATTGATGATAAAACAATACCAAAAGGTTGTAGTGCCATATCTTTAAATGCACGAGTGGGTCCATGATAAAGTTCACTAATATATAGATCTTCTTTTACCTTAACTACAGGAACAGGGTTTTTAGGATCATCAAATTTGTCATACAAGTTTAATGCTTCTTCTAAAACCTCTTGATCAATATCAATGCCAAATGTTAATAACATATCCATTGCCATATCTTTATATGAACTATGAAGATGTTTTTCAACAAAATCAAGACCAAGTTGAGGAAGTTCTTTGGGAACATAAAGTCCACCAAAAGATGCTATTGGGCTTAAAATAGCCTCCGAAAAAGTTACCTCTTGAGGGTGTTTGTTATCATTACCACGTGTTTCGATAAATTTCATATAAAATCCATATTTTTTAATTACGAAATTATATCAAAAATGTGGCTTTATTTAGCTTTGGTACTAACTCTTTTTAGCAAAAGAATTATGATTGATTTTTATTTTACTCAGTTCTAAACTATAAATAATATATTCAATACTAATCTTGTCAAAATTATCCATTACAACATCTTTAAGACGTGCTCGTTCCTCTTTTTTTACCGCTGATAATATTTTTGCATAAGGACCTTGATTTCTAACAATTGCATCCGTAATGTTTCTATCAAGAGGAACCCCAGCAGTAAGATTTGAAAACTTTGTATCAAAAAGTATATCTAGCATTGAAAACATTCCCACTAAGTAGGCCTCTTCACGGACTTCAAAACCACCTCTTTCTTGCATTGACTCAGCTCTTTGAAGTGCAACATCTAAAATTGCAGTTGATATTTCATTATCAGAAACTTCAGCATAAAGGTAAACAAGTAACCATTTTAAAAGTTCATCTCTACCTAGTAGAGTAATTATTTGACTGATAGAAGTAATGGTACTGGCAAAACTGGTACGATTGTTTAAAAAACGAATTAACTTGTAAACAATATCAGGTCGTTTTTTTACAAAAGCTTCAATTACTTTTGTCTCCCCTTCATTTTTAATGAGGTTAATTAACTCAATAATGACAACTTGTGTGACATCTTTTGTCCCATGTTGCTCCATAAGCTCAGGTTTATGGATATAAAATCCCTGAAACAAGTTAAATCCCATTTGGTTATAAAGACGAAATTCTTCTTTTGTTTCTATTTTTTCGGCTAAAAGCTTTAAGTTCATCTTCTTTAGTCGTGGAACTACTTTTTCAATATTTTCAGATTGAGCCGTTTGAATATCAACTTTAATAATATGTATATATTTAAAAATAGCAGAAAACTTTTTAATACTTTCAGCAGAACAGTCAAAACCGCCAAGAGCAATTTTAAATCCCTCTTGGTGTAAATATCTTAAATTACTTATAAAATGTTCGTCTACTTCACTGTGAACTAAAATTTCTAATACAAAACGTTTTTTATCTAAAATTTCTAATATTTTTGAGTCTAAAACTTTATCATCAACTTTGATAAAAGCAATACCATTAGGAGTAACCACTTGGTCAAATTCCATATTAGTTAAAACATTCATTAAGACACGTGATGTTGCGGCTAAACTAGAAGGGAATTTTTCAATACCTTCTGCTTTATCTCTAAAGCATAAAGCATACGAAAAAATTCTACCACTAGAATTAATTATTTTTTGTCGTGCTACATAAATTTTACTCATATTATCTCTTTATTGTAAACTTATTCAATTAAGCTTTTTAAGTAATCACTCATTTCAACTGCAGGAATTGGTTTTGAGTATAAATAACCTTGAATATTATAACAGTTTTTTTCAATTAAAAACTTTTTTTGTTCTTCATTTTCAACACCTTCAGCAATAAGATTTAGTTTTAAACCTTTTGCAAGGGCAATAACAGTTGTCGTAATGGCAACATCCTCTTCATCATAAGGAAGTTCATCCACAAAAGATTTATCTATTTTCAATTTATGTACTAGTAGCCTTTTCAAATAGGCTAATGAAGAGTACCCTGTTCCAAAGTCATCAATTGCCAATTTTATTCCTAAAGCAGCTAATGCATTTAGAGTATCAATAGAGGCTTCAGGGTCTTTCATAATTTCTCCCTCAGTAATCTCTAATTCAACATATTTAGAATCAAGTTTATGCGTCAAAAGAGCATTTTCAACCCATTGTACAATATCTTTTTGACCAATCTGTTTCATTGCCAAGTTCAACGATAAAACGCCTGGATTCAGACCCTCATTGTGCCAAGTTGTAAACTGTTTCATAGCAATATTCATGACTAAACGATCAATTGCGATAATAAGACCACTCTCTTCTGCAACAGAAATAAACTTAAAAGGAGGTACTAATCCAAGCTTAGGGTGCATCCAACGAACCAATGCTTCCATACCAATTAATGTGTCATCTCTTCCATCCATTTGAGGTTGATAATAGACAACAAATTCTTCATTTTTAATGGCTTCTCGTAAACTTGACTCTAAGAGAACTCTTTGTAGTGTTTCATCAATCATATAAGAGGAAAAAAATTGAAAATTATTTCGTCCTAAACTTTTAGCTCTATACATGGCAACATCCGCTTCTTTAAGAAGATCTTGTCGTGTTAATCCATCCTCAGGATAAATAGAGATACCAATACTACACGAGATATAAAAGTCATTACCATCAACACTAAAGAGAGAAATTAAAATATCTAATATTTTTTGCGCTAATGAACTCACATATTTTGACTCCGCGAGATCTTCCATTACCACAGTAAATTCATCGCCACCAACACGAGCTAAGGTGTCTGCTTTTCTTAGAACTGATTCAATACGTTTTGCCACTTCGATTAAAACGCTGTCACCCGCATCATGACCCAACGAGTCATTTATCTGTTTAAATTGGTCTAAATCAATAAACAGCAAAGCAACTCGTGTTTTATTACGATGTGCTTTAGTAATTGCATGGTCTAACCTATCATTAAAAAGTGCTCTATTAGGAAGTGCGGTTAAACTATCATAATTAGTCAGTCCTGAAAAACCTACTTTCGATGATTCTCCTAAAACCCTTAAATTTATTCAAAAGTACAATTCGACTATGCAATATCTTTATATTCTTCAAGCCTC
>Ga0233442_1001562_pt1 | contig 17119 bp, 19 predicted proteins | sample SI_123_September_3_FD_182789 | JGI IMG/M metagenome (GOLD analysis project Ga0233442, IMG submission 182789) | Seawater microbial communities from Saanich Inlet, British Columbia, Canada - SI_123_September2016_150_MG | ecosystem: Environmental > Aquatic > Marine > Inlet | place: Canada: British... | reverse complement strand
CCAATAGGGCTGATACGGGGTTTTCTGGGCACAGAGAAAGCTTTATTAATTGCGTTATTGATTATGATTGTACAGAAAGATTGTAGCTTGTTATTATTTAATTTACACTGACCCCTTTATATTTTAATAAAATCACTGGATTTACACTGTCTTCTTTCAAAAAAGAATTTCCATTTGGCCCTTTAATTTGAAACACGGAAGTTTCCCTTGATTCACTAAATAGAACGTGGCCAAACTCACTTCCATTGAATAAACGAATATGAAATTCCAGCAAGCCATGATCACGAGGAGTGTAATTAGCAATTGAATATGACCGCAAAGGAAGGTTATGGGACATTAAGTCTATAAATTGGCCAGGTAAATATTGAAATACCTTGTTGTCCTGAATTTTCAGAGAAACTTGTACCACATCATGAGTTAAATAGTCAACACTTTGAATCCGGCATGTTAACCCCTTGCCTCCTTTTTTTTCATTCATCGGTTATCATAAGAAATTATTAAATTTTTTGACAGTATGTCTAAAGATAACACATTGTCCAAGTCCTTAATTAAAATTTCAACTTTTTTTAAAAAACCAAATTTAGATAGAAGTCATATCATCCAATATGAATTCTTTGTCAGAATTCTACTTCTATACTCTTTATAAAACTCTTGTAATTCAGCCACTATCTTTACTAGTGACTCACACCATCACGCTTAACAACCTTTAAGAAAGTCATCCACAATATTTTTATATCAAACCAAAAGGACTTACGTTTTAGATACTCTACATCTAATGCCACTTTATCAGGAATTGATAATTCATCTCTACCATTAACTTGTGCCCAGCCTGTAATACCAGGTAATAACTTATCCACGCCTTTTTCAGTACGCAGGGTAATTAAATCATTTTGATTGAATAGCGCAGGACGAGGCCCTACAAAACTCATATCACCCTTTAAAACTGAGAATAATTGTGGAAACTCATCTAAGCTAGTTGAACGTAAAAAACCACCAATAGGAGATAAATAAGCATCTGGATTATCTAATAAGTGAGTCGCTACAGCAGGAGTGTCAATTAACATTGATCTAAACTTAGGCATTTTAAAAATTTTGTTATTTATCCCAACCCTATCGGACCAATACAAGACAGAGCCTTTAGAAGTTAAGTGAACAGCAATAGCGGTTAACAATATAAGGACTACTAACAGCATAAGAGTCGTAATACTCAGTAATAAATCAAAAAGACGTTTCATTTATCCTTTGTCTCAATATTTTTTAGAATTAAATATGTTTCGATAAACTTCTTTATATGAGCTAAGCATAATTTCTGATGTAAAGAGATCTAGAAAACGAGCCCTAGATGCTAACCCATATCTATCGGAAAGTTGGTTATCGTTCAAAATTACATTCATTGCATCTGATAAAGCACGAGGATCTGATGGCTTAACCACTAAACCAGTGACCTTATGCTTGTTAACAAAACTCATTCCAGAGTTAATATCGCAAGTTATTAATGGCTTTGAAAATGCCATAGCCTCTAACAAGCAAACTCCAAACGCCTCGGATCTTAGATGAGATGAAAGAACGAAAGCTAAACAATTTCGCAAAAGGAAACGCTTTTCCTGCTCAGATAGAAATCCAGTAAAAATACAATTGTGCAATCCAAGGTCTACTGCCATTTTCTTCAATCTATCAGTTTCTGGACCGGTGCCACCTATAACAATAGTGGCATCAGTAAGGGAACATGCTTTTACTAGATATTCCAGACCTTTGTAATAACGATGAACGCCAATAAATAAATAAAAAGGCGACTTTATTTTAGAAAAAATATCATCTGGATTGATTGCACATTGTTTGTCATAATTACTATCAATTCCTAATGGAATAATATTTATATTACTCAACTTTTTTAGTACAGCGCTTGATTTACAATAATCAGGAGATGTTGCTAAAACCTTATCTGCCTTACTTAAAAAATGTTTTGAATTTTTTGAATATAATACACCGACGAATGACTTACCTATAACATCTGCGTGATAAGTGACAACATACTTCTTTCCTTTTCCGTATAGAAGGTTAAGTAAATCACCGAAAGGCCACGGATAATGGTAGTGTAAGACATCTGCCCAATTATAAAGGTCACGAATAATGGGGTTAAATGGATTAAAAAAAGGTGTAGACATTATTTCAAAATATGACTTACAGCAAAATACTTTGTAAGAGTCAAACCGATTTAACAATGCTGTTTGTGGGTTTGGGCATGTAACCAATACACGATGATTATTTGATGAATCTTGCGAGGCAATTTGATCAATAACATTTTCAACACCACCCATCGATAATGGATAAGAAGTTTTATATACGTGTAATATATTCAAGCTAAATGCCCTCGAAAAATAGAACTAAAAAACCAAATATATCTGTTTGTCACAAATCTACCCCAAAAAGGAGTTAACACTTCCGCATTACCTAGAAGTTTACACCAATCATGCTTATCATTAACCGATGTTGTTATGACTATTTCAGGCTTTAAAGCTTCACATATTTGAGATAAAACTATCTCACCGCCGCCCATGTCTTGTAATTTATCAGCGACAACTATTATATTTTTTGAATAAACCTTCACTTTATTTTCACCTTAAAAACATTGCTCAATAAGGTGCAAAAAGCATCATTATTAAAATCTTTAATTACCTTTGAACAGTTGTTTGACAACTCTATTCTATTTTTTGTACATTTTTGAATTGACAACATTAAACTCTCCACAGTCATAGACTTTGATACAACCCCTGTATTGTAATTATCTACAATTATTGACGGATACCCAACATCAAAACATACAATAGGTATGTGATTAAACATAGCCTCAAAACAAACTAGAGAGAAAGTTTCTTCAATAATTGAAGGGAAAATTAAAATATCAATCTCACGATAAAAAAAAATCTTTTGCTCTTCATTTACATATCCCAAAAAATTTATATTATTCTTACTAGGTATTTTAGATTCAAGTGCGCCACTTCCAGCAATAATCGCCTGCACATCTGCAGAGTTACAAATATCGAGAAAAATATCAAAACCTTTGTTTGTTGTTAAATTTCCAATGAATCCGATTGTGATATCTTTCAAATGATTGGATTTATGATTGGATTCTGAGCCTAAAATATTTATACGATTTGGAATGATAATTGTTTTTTTACAACGAGAGTCTTTAATTTCACCAGGAAGAATGATGCATTGAGCGAACCTCTTAAGCCATTCGAAATATCTCCCAAGAAGGGAGTGCTGATGAAAAACTATTATCGCCCCTTTGTGAAAAAACTTTATTGCAACGGATACTATCAATGCTTTTTTTGTTGTAGCATAAATAAAAAAAATACTCTTATCATCAATTGAATCTACTATTTCATTGATAACTGATATTAAATTAGCAAAAAAGCTAAGAATTCCACTTATATCAAAAAACTTACATTCTATTTTAGATAGAATAATTTTAGCTTTAAAAGTTGGACCGGAACCTAAATCAAATAAAGATACTTTATTTTCTTTATTGAGTGATAAGCAATTAATCGCATCCAAAGTTACTCTCTGGCCGCCACCCATATCATATCTTGACGAATCTTCAATTATAATAATTTGAGGCATATTTTTTGTACTATTAACATCCTAATTAAGAAAAAATTATTGCATATAGAATAAAGTAAAGGATTGAATACTTTTCACTATTAAACATCACCATCTAAGTTTTAAATTATAAACATCGCCAAACCTATTTAATAACGTCATTTTAATGCAATAAAAAGGAACGGTTAACAATCCCCAAAAAAGCATCACAAACTGCGTTCCAAAAGTATCAGTAACCATTATTTGAATAACTGTCATTAATAACAGGGACAGATACATCTTAAAAGGAAGTCTATACTTCAAAAGCAAAATATGATTACCGTAAATTTCATAAATTCTCTTAACTTTAAAAAAGAACATTATTAAAATTGGAATCATCCAGGTCAAATGACGCATACCTGATAGGCCTCCTATCTCCTCCTTAGATGCGGCGACATGAACGCCAATACCAGTAATTTCACGTAATGCCTCTTTATTTTCAAGGAGAGTGGAGGTGTTTGAATTATACACATAACTATAAAAATCCAATAACCGGCCGCTAGCTGAAAAGATATATTGATCCATATCCAACTGAGCGGAAATTATGCCTGGAGTTAAAATACTGTAAATTAACAACAACAACCCCCAAATCAAGATAATTTTAAAAGACTTTAAAATCCCTCTAAAGCCATACTGAAAAGAAAAAATTATGGTCATCATAATCAACTGCATCTGCACTATTTTAGATAATCCAAAAACAGCTAGAATAATGCAAGCAATCAAACCTACAGATATTTTATTAATATTTTTATACATATTTAGCACTATGGTGAACACTATTAAAGCACCAAGAAATGCCTGAGAATGGAACAAGCCTGGTGGCCTATACTGCCCAGCCTGCAGTGTTAAATCATTAAAATTCTTACCGATAATATTAACAATATTTCCTGTATTTTGACACTTCCCCAACTCGTCACACGAAAACAACAACGTATTCCAAAAATGAAGAAAATCGAAAACCCCTAAAGCTTGAAAAATAACTATTGGCGTCACTATGAATAAATATAAGTTAATAAAACGGTAGAATTTCTCAGGTGCAGTGATAAAATATAAGGCTGAAAAAGACCCTATTAAAATTGTAGTACAAATCCAAAATATTATCTGCAATATTTCATAACCAGATATAAAATAAAATACTTTTATAAAAAGAGCAAAACTGATTAATAATAAGAATTTTTTACTGACCTTTGCAAGAATTAGGCTAACGATTAAATAAGCAACAATATTCAATATTTTAGCAAGCACCGTAAAAGATAATATTTGTAAACCCCCTATAAGAGGCAGAAGAAGAAATATAAAGAAAGCTACATTCGGAAGATTAACTGTGATTTTATTGTACATATCCAACATGTGTCCTATGAAGTAATCTTTTAGGTATATTAAATATCAATTCAAATATACATCTAAAACCAGCATAAATATAAAAGCGTAATGAATGCTTATTTGATAATATAATGTAGTAACGTCTCGCTCTTAGCTCTTTTATTAATTCCATAAAAGAACTTTCGCCAACTGCAGCTGGCGGGGTGAAACAAAAAGTATTATTGCAGATATAAAAATTAATTGATTTTAATTTATAAAGATATGAAGCAATCAAATCTTCACTATATGCCTTACCAGTAAACGGGTAATAATCATCACACACTAAGTTTTCACGCCTATGTAATACACAGCAACCAGCAACCCATTCAGTCTCAATAATTGCATCCGACTCAACAGAAAATTTCGGCCCAAAACAAGAGCCTACCTTGGTGATGACCCCCGGCTTATATAGTTCAGGCCCATTCGCGATAAAGTGTCTAAGCGTATTAAACTTAGTATCTAGATTTTCATATTTATAAATTGATTCTTTAGTTTCAGAATTTAGTATTATTGGTGCTACGGCGCTATTATCTTTACTCTTAACTAATCTCTCAACAAGTTTCTCTAGGCAAGTTTCAGCAAGATGAGTATCATCATCTAATTGCAGGACAAAATCTGACTTTGCTAGACGAAATCCTTCAGCTCGCTGTGCAACTTGAGACTTTTTTTCACAGTAAATAAGTTTTGAATTAGTAGGTAGCCCAAACTCAACCTTCTTATTTACAGGTACGCAAATAAGAATTTCATCCGGAATAAATGTGCCTGAGTTAAGAATATTAATTGTTTCTAATAAATTCATATTCCCTAAAGATGGGATAACAACTGTAACTTTACTCATAAAAGAATTACCTCAAATTTATTTAACTTGCATAAAAATATTATGTAACTCTACTATTTTCAAGGATATAATTTTTTAGTAAAATAGCAATATCAAAACCTTATAAAACAATTTACAGCATCACTCTAAATAAAAGATTGCTTTAATTTTCTGTGCAGTGAGCTATTTCGAAGCCTTACTTAATAAATCACTCAACTTAGCCCACCCTAACTGAAACCAAATATAATCTTCATCCACATCCCACTCATATAAACTCATTCGGCGAAGTAAAAAGTCAGATGTATCAATATTCCCCCCTCCTGATGCAGAAAAAACTTTTTCTGCTCCTAAATACTCAAGAAATGTGACATCATTAGCTGAAAAACATGAACCTGGTTGTCCATTTGTAAAGGCAAAAAAGTTAATACTATTTTTAAATTGCGAAAGTTCAGTCTCATTTTTTTTATATTGCTGTTCGAGTTCATCATGAGTTAGTGCAGCAACGTTCCAATGGTCATAAAGATGATTACCAAAAGTAACTAATCTTTTGTTTTCCCATTTTTTAATCTCATTTAGATCAGCAAAATCACCTTGATATTCTAGAACAGCTTTATTATTAATTATTCCATATTTCTCTTCAAATACACCAAGATCAGATGGCGTTAGAGTCAAGTGAAATGGATATTGAATATTAAATTCTTTAGTAAATTTTAGAAAATCAGGAACATTTTCTTCCAAAAAACACGTTGTAGCTGAAAGCACAGGCTTTTGCTCAAGAATGGCCTGCATATTTAGAAAATGAATAGATGGAGCTTCCATTTCTTCTAATATAGCTAATCCATTCTCAAAACTACCTAAGAAGCCATCATCAAAAGAAATTAAAGCCGCTTCTTTTGGCAACTTATCCCCACTAAGAAGATCACGGGGATGAATCACCTTAAAATTAGACTTAATCCATTGAATTTGCTTTCTAAACGATTCTAATGAAACAGCAAGTCCATGTAGTTCTGCAAACTTACTAGGTCGATCTGATATCTCATGGTATACAAATATAGTTAAACCTTCTATTAATTTCCGTTTAAATATATTTGGTAAGCATCTAACCACTTTACCTAGTATTTTTTTTATTTTTTTTCGAAACGTACTCATACCTTATTCTTAATTAAAATCAATACACTCAGCCTTTAGATAGTTCACTTCAAAAATGAATATATAAATATATATTTTTTAAATTTATTTTGTTACAAAGAACAGTAGTCATTATTATATAGCCAGTTAAGGAAAAAATGACCTATCTCCATCAATAGGAGATGTATAAAAACTAGGAATCTCAGCGTGTAAAGGAATTGCTCGAATAAAAAAACTATCTTCAGATTTCATTTTATGAAAACCTGACTTTGTCAATTCACTATCCATTATCTCATCAAATGAAAAAAAAGTGACATAAGCTAAATCATTTCTCCATTTTTTTGATATTTCTTGAGTCTGAGTTATAACTGATTGAATAATATTGAAAGTCACATACAATAATGCGAAATCAAGTAGCTCTAACCTTGCCCCACCTTCGCTTAATATACACTTAAAGGATACTAAGCCAATCAGTTCTGATCCATCTCTTACTTCAAGCAACAAGCGCAAAGAAGACTGCTCTCCTGAAAAGTACAGCCATTCAATATTTTCCTTATTTCTTGGCAATACATAATTATATTTCGAAACAAACTTCTTATTAAATAGTTCAATATCATTAGGTACAGATATACATTGATTAACTTTTACTCCTGATTTAGACAATTTACTGAAAGCAATATACATCAAAGATAAAAGCTTATAAAAAATATTTCCTAATTTAAAGATATTTCTTTTAATCCAGAAATTCTTATAATAGTATGAAACAAACCTAAAACTTGATACCAAACTCAGAGGTAAGGTATATTTATAATTTAACCAGGTAGGCCTTAACTCGTCGTAACCAAACAAATATGTTATAACTTCTTTAATTTTAGGTTCGGTTGAGGTACTAAACAAGGAGCCTTTTTGTTCAATAAATTTATTATAAAGTTTAAGGCTTTGCCCTCTTGCGTGTTTTGATACAACCCATGTCGTCCCCCAAAATGCTTCTTCAGACTTACCATCCTTTAAATAAACTACTGGTATATTTCCAAGAAAACCATGGACCTCCTGATTATAATTAAAAATAGCCCATCCACGACAATGTTTTTTCTTATCAAACCATGGATTCAACTCCCAAAACAAATCGAATTTTTCCAACCATTCTTCTTCTGTATATACACCATGATTTTCATTGCACAAAAATTTTGCAACAGCTATCAGATGCTCACTCTCAACTTCTTTAATTTCAAACTTATCATTTTTAATTTTCATAGTTTACCTACACAGATTTGTGATGCGCCAATAGAATAGATTTAATGACTTAATAAGTTACCTATAGCTATTTTATCTATCGGAGAAAATAAGCGTTCCGCTAACTCACGCTGTTGTTGAGCAGCCGCGGCATATTGCTCAACTGTTAATGAGAAAATATCATCCAACTGTAAGACAAACTCTTCTAAATTTTGACAGTACTTAATATGCTGTTCAGTGCTCATATCCAAAAAGTGATTTGTAGAAATAGTATCGCTAAGATTAAGTCTAATCGCTAACTTCCCTCTCAGAACAGCTTCCAAACCTGCTGATGTCGCTTCATAAAGAACAATGTCCGACTCATCAATTTGAGTAACAAGTTCTCCATTTTCACAACTGTATTCTACTCCAGCTCTTTGCATTCGCTTTTCTGCTTTATTCTGCTCTTCAAACCAAGAATGATACGATCTTCGAATATGAAGGTCATACTTAGTAAGTATATTTGGATTTTTGCTAATCATTGCAGAAAATATCCTCATTTCAAATCCAAGGCCTACGATAAAAAGTATTTTTTTACGTTGTTTTAGATTCATACTACCTATATCGCTCACATTAGTATGATATCGAGGAGAGCCCGTTACAATTATTTTTTGAGATGGTACGCCTGCATCTTCAAAACGCTTACGAGCAATTTCACCAGTTACTGCAATATAATCAGGCCTAGGAGGTTCGCCCTTTTTATCCCACCTTATGTATAAATGTCCCTTCGAATACGCTGCATGTGCAAAACCGATTGTTTTAATGTGATGCTCTTGTGCCGCCATTATCATCGCGCGTTCTATTGTTTTTTCTTCATAAGGATAAATCAGTACTCTTGCGCCAGACTCGGCAATTATTCTTCTAATTTGACTATAAAATATAAGGTCAAAAATAGGTATATTATCTATTACTAAATTAGAAATAAAGTATGAACTAAATTTGGAGGATTTAATTTCCCCAATACAAAGTTGGGGAGAATTAGTAAACAACTTTTGCATTACTCTTTTTATTTTGATGCTCTCACGCAATGCAAACCATAAATCAGACCAATGAAAATAGTCAGAAATAAAATTAGCCCGCCGGCCAATCCCAGTTAATTTCGATTTTGCTTTAATTTTATCAATTGCTAAATCATTATATAGCCATGCAACCTGTTCTTTTGGTAAGTCATTGATTTCGTCTAACATATGACCAAAAAAATGATCGCCAACAGTGTCAATTAAATCACAATCAAGAATAGTCGAATTTACAATCACTGATGAAGCAGCAATATGTTTTCTTCTTCGGAAAGGTACTCGCATAAAAAAAAATACTAACCACTTTAACATTCTTAAATAAAATCTTGTAACTTTAAATGTATTTTTATTCTGCTGGTTGGTTTTTTTTTCTTTAACTTTAGTATCAATATGAACTATTTTATCATTATCCAGCCATTCATTAAGGTATCCAACTAACTCATCAGGCGCTCCAACAATCCATACTACGCCTTTACCCTGCTGATTACATAAATCAATAACTGCTAGTGCAAATAAAATAGGTTTGAGTGAAAATGGGATGGAAGATTCCCATAAAATAAGTCGAGATCCAGGAATTAACCACCACCATTGGGTTAATTTTTCAGCGTATTCAGATAAATCTCTGTGCCAAGACTCTATTGCTAAAAGCCATTCATCTTCATGAAGATTGATAATTTTTCGAATATCATGTGTAGCCCATCCTTCAACTGAAACTGGCTCGTGTTCATAATGCAGTAGAATCCCCCCTCCTTCTCGAGGAGGCTCACAGGAAAACTTAATTTGTGATTTTATATGCTGTGTTGAATATTGCATTAATTATTAATATAAAGCTTATTACTATTAAAAAAATATTATGGAATCTTATTATCATCCAACCCATTAATTGCTGCCCGCCCCATAGCTAAAATAGCTTCTTGAGCGCTCCCTCCTATGTGTGGAGTGACCAAAAAATTGGGTAGTTCCAATAAATCTTTATCCTGAGGGGGCTCAACTGCAAAAACATCAAAAGCGGCGGCTGCTAATCGTTTCTCTTGAAGCATTTTTTTAAGTTCTACCTCATCGACTAAGCCACCACGTGCAGCATTAATTAATACAGCAGTAGGTTTTAAGAGCGAAAGACGTTGAGCATTTAACAAATTACGAGTGCTATTATCCAGTGGAGTGTGTATCGTAACAATGTCGGATTGTTCTAACAAAGTTTCTAAACTAACGGGGTTGATATCCTCAGCAGTATAAAAGTCAGGGTAATCTCGAATATCATTAACAATAACCTTGCAACCAAAAGCTTTCAGCAATGGTGTTAGATCCTTACCAATATGACCACAACCTATAATACCAACAGTTCGTCCTGACAAACAACTTCCAACATGCTGACGCCAGGTACCCGATAGGACTTCCCGATGTGCGGCTGGTACATGACGCAACATTGCTATAGCAAATGAAATCACTAATTCAGATACGGAGCGGCAGTTTACTCCACCAGTCCAACCTAAGTATTTTTTATAAGTATACATTGCAGCCATGTCAATCATATCAACTCCAACTCCATACTTACTAACCACCTGAAGCTCAGGTAATTGTTCGAGGATTTTTCCATTAATTACTTCAAGCGCAGTGATTGCTTTATCGTGCCCTTTTAGAAATTCAACTAAACTATCACCTTTTAAACTTAAACCAGCATCATTGAAGGTCGTCAGAGGATAACGCTCAAGTAATTCTTTACGTAAAATAGGATTTTTTGAAAAAGAACGAGAACAAACAGCTACTTTTATTTTTGAATTCATAATATTAAATTTACTGATTTTCAACTAAAAATTTATTACTCGCAAAAACATCAAGGGAGTATTTAATTGTACTGGGTAGGCTATTGATTACTCCCCCAGCCCCTTCGACAATAGCTATACCAGCGGCAACATCCCAAAGCATTATGTTTTGCTCGGAATACACATCTGCGGAACCTTTTGCAACATTTAATAAAGACACTGCTGCTGAGCCAAGCATTCTAACTTTCACGTAAGGCTTAATCAAACACCAGAATTTTTGCATGCCACTGTCATTATCAACATCAAATCTTACAGGAAAGCCGGTACAAATTGAGGCATGTTCTATTTTTGATGTGTTTGACACAGATATAGACTCATCATCACAATAGGCTCCTAGACCTCCTCCTCCCCAATAAAGTTTCTTTTCAACAAGATTATAAATTACACCAAAAATTGGTTTATTATCATGCCAAAGTGCAATCGAAACAGCACAGGGACCTAGATCCTTTACAAAATTAAACGTGCCATCAAGAGGATCAATAATAAACATATATTGAGATTCATGCTGGCCTTGAATATAACCCGATTCTTCACTTAGAACTGGAAGACCTGTAGCTGTAAGCTCTTGTAATATATACTTTTCCATGAAAGCATCAGCACCTGCCTTAATCTCCTTTGGTAATTCGGAACAATGAATATATTCTTTATGACTTGGCGTATAACTATCTAATAACTTCTGGCCCGCCTGACTCGCAATTAATTTAGACAGCTCTAACAGTTCATTCAAATCATGCATGTTTAATAAATCGCATTAAATATGAACCAACAAGGTGATCAATGACCATATGCGCATCTTCGGCTGGACCATACTCCTTTGCTTCAGTTGGTACATGTATACCCTCATCAGCAATTAACTTCATCTTACCGCCATCAAAGGCTGTTAAGGCTACTGTTTTTATGCCTGCAGATTTTGCATAATCAAAAGCACTGATTAAATTTGTAGAATTTCCAGAAGCCGATATAGCAACTAAGACGTCACCTTTTTTACCATGTACTCGAAGTTGTCTAACAAAAATTTCATCGTATCCATAATCATTACCCACAGCAGTTAATACGGCAACATTGTCAGTTAGACTAATCACTTTAAATGGCTGTTCATAATCATTAGTTCCAATAGATAGATCATTGGCAAAATGACTTGCAGTAGCAGCACTACCACCATTACCAATAAAATATATTGTTGCTCCTCGACTTCGTGCATCAAGCAAAGTTTTGATAAAGCATCCAATTTCCTTGGCATCAATACTGCTTAAAACTGAGCTGAGATAATTTATGTACTCTACTGAAAAAGCGACAGGGTCAGTAGTATAAAAACGATCCAAATTATTTTGTTTATTCATAGTTTTCTGGATTTGGGATGTCATAGGTGCTTCTCCATGTGGTGTCAGCATAATAAATTTTGAATACAAGTTTCATTGTGCTTAATGCATCTTCAGAGGTCCCACTAATTACCGGCTTATCATTCAAAATACAATCAGCGAATACAGTAATTTCTTCATCCCAGGACGGATCTCGATTGTAACGGGTTATTTGTTCTTTTGGGTCACCCCGATCATTATCAGGATCAGCTCGTACTACAGTCAAAGTTTCGGCACCATAACTCTTTGTACCAGACAATATACCACCAAGAATAAGACTTCCTCGTTCTAGGTTGATATCAAGGTGAAAGCGATGTCGCCATTGTGTGGCCGAAGAATTAAGCATACCGACAATCCCATCAGTTGTACGCATCAACGCATAAGCATTGTCTTCCACGTCATAGCCCCAATGACTGTTAGAAATAAAGCTATGAACTTCAGTAAAATCACCACCAAAAAGTCGCATAAGATCAACCATGTGTATGCCTTGATCAAGTAACACTCCTCCTCCAGAAATTTTACGTTTGGTGCGCCAATCTGGCTGGTTAAAGGTAATCAGTTTTGCTTTTCCATACACACCACGAATATTAATAACACGACCAAGCTCACCAGTGTGCAAAATTCCCAAGGCATCTTGAATAGATTCATGGTATCGGTGATTAAAACCATACATTAGTTTGAGATGTGGGAGTTTTTTTTCATGCTCAATAACTCGCACGATATCTTCCACATTTCTTCCCGGTGGCTTTTCACAAAAGACATGTAAATTTAACTCTAAACCTGCGATAGTAACTTCAGCAGCAATATCATTGGTCAGACAAACTATAAGTACATCTAATTCTTCATTCAGTAAACGACTATAATCTTGAAAATAGTTAACCCCTTCTTCAAGTATACCTTCGCCATCAAAAAACTGATCACACACAGCCACCACACGCAAATGTGGATGGCGATCAACGCACTCTTTTCGCCGCTTGCCTACTACGCCAAAACCTGCAATACCTATTTTTAACTCTATCACAAATATACCCTTCTAATATAAATACTCTATTCTTGCTTAAATACAAATAGTCCAATGTAACGACATATTAAGATAACTATCTTATTTTCTTTCATAATGACAGATACTTAGCTAGAGTTAGATCTTCATTCATCAATAGTTCTGCATCTTTAAGTTCTTGATGAGTATCAACACCGATAGTAACCGCATTTGTTGGCACCATACGAATACGTCCGCCCGTTTCAAGTACGCGATTCATATCCACTGATTCAATTTGCTCAAGGCGCGTCTCTTCCATGTTATTAAAACGCAAAAGAGCATCACGGCGAAAAGCAATAATTCCTGTCTGCATGAACATGGGTAAATCTTTCAATCCGCTCCAGGGGGATGGGATAGTTTCGCGTGAAAAATAAAGAGCATCATTGTCAAGGTTTACAACCACTTTTACATTATTCTTATCGGCAAACTGATCATAGGTTCGAATTCGTGACATGATATTGACAATCTCAACATCCGGATCTTTAAAGTGATGAAGAGTTTCTGCTATTGTTTCAGGCAAAATTAATGGTTCATCGCCTTGTACCATCACCACTATATCACACTGTCCACCTGTTTCTTCTTCAATACGCTCCATTGCCTCTGCAGTTCTAGTAGTAGCACGTGTATGTTTAGTTGAAGTCATGATTGCTGTTCCACCGATGCCATTCACGTACTCAGCAATTTCATCATCACACGTAGCCACATAAGTTGAAGTAATTCCAGAAGCAAGTCGAGTACGATGATAACAATGACCAACCATAGGCATACCATGAATTGGAACCATGGGCTTACCTGGGAAACGAGTTGCCCCTAAGCGAGCGGGAATAATACCAATAGCTTTCATTTTAATACTGTCTTTAATTTTGAAACCCCTTGTCTGGCACCAACATCAAGCATGCGAATATCTACACTATAAGCTATAAACGTATATCCTTCCTGAATTGATAGCTCAAGTCTTTGTGGGTCTGGCTCAACAATGTGTATACCTGTAGGATAACCGAGTCGTTTCCCTGTTTCACGGATGTGGGTCATGGCACTGATAAATTCAGGTTGTTCAAATTGACCGGGGATACCCATGGAACAGGATAAGTCATAAGGACCAATGATAAAACCATCGACTCCAGGCACTGCCAAAATATCATCTAATCGTTCAATCGCATCTTTGTGCTCAATTTGTACAATGACTACAGGCCCATCAGTCTGCCATTGCAAGTAGTCGTTAAAATTCACGCCATAACCTTGAGCACGCGCCAAGCCAACACCACGAGAACCGGTTGGTGCATAACGTGTTGCAGAAACAGCAAGTGCTGCTTCTTCCGGGGTATTCACCATTGGTACGACAATACCGTGAGCACCTGCATCCATTACACGCTTAATTTGATTTGGATCGTTTGATGTCAGCCGCACTAGTGGAGCTACACCACATAGATCAATTGTCCGAATTAACTCTCCTGCAACATCTATGCTAATTACACTGTGCTCTAAATCTACCACTAACCAGTCAAAATCAGCTTTAGCCATAATCTCTGCAATGGCAGTATTCCCTATCGTAATCCAGGAACCTAGTGTGACTTCTTTACTACGTAATTTTACTTTAAGCATTTTGATTTCTCGTTATTAATCTTTTATTAACATATATAACATCAACCCAATCTGTTCTGCCATTCATAGGATTTTTTGCTATATGGTTAATATCATAAAGATGAAAACCAGCGGGAAGTAAAAAACGCTCAATATCAGAAAATGAAAGTCTTCTTTCATAGTAATCATAAAACATGAGCTCAGTTATAACTACATCTACGTCATTTAACTTTTTCCCAAAGCCTTCTAGAACTTCAGGCTCATAACCTTGTGTATCAATTTTGAGTAAATCCACATGCTCTATTCCTGAAGAATCCATATAATCATCGGAACGGATAATCTCCACTTCTCGTTCATGATTCAATGTTTCTTCATATTTTTGAATAGCTTCGGAATCTGACAATTTATTCAGATCAACTGAATCAAGACTTTTTGTATTAATCTTATTAAAGCCTGATTGTCCACTAGTTATGTCATGAGAATAAAAGGTTGCGCTAACATTAGAAACACTGCCGGCAGCACGCTTATTTATTATTGCTTCATTTGTTGTATACTGACTAGCTTGCTTCTCCAGCGACTCCCAGCATTCCTCTTGAGGTTCAAAACAATGAACCGTTGAATTGGGGTACCATTCTTTAAATTCGCCAAGCGTAGAACCCACATTAGCACCCACATCAAAAATAATAGGGTGCGTATTTTTTATTAAATATTTTAGAGTTTTTTCTCTATCAAACTTCTTGAGATATTCTTCTGTTCTTTCTTGATTTGTTGAATGATTTGACATTACTTTAGTAACCTTTTTTAGATAAATTTATTTTTCAGTTGAACGAGACCATATTTGATTAAAACATATAGTGTCATTAAATTCTTCTGCATGGCGTTTCTCTTTAAATATCAAGCCTGCTTCTCTAAGGTAGTGCGCAGAATCTACTGTTTGCTTTTCAAACTCTTCATTTATTTCAATGAGAACACCTTTCACATGCTTCAATACTGAATGCCCACCTTTAAGAATCAAATGTTCAATCCCATCGACATCCATCTTAATGTAATCTGGTTGTGGTATTTTTAGAAGTTCCATAGCTTCCGTCATTGAGAGTCCGAGTGTCTGAAATTCAAAAATATTATTCAATGTAAGACCATCATGCCCGTAAGATTGGCCAAAGGTCGACAGCGCACCTCCCCAATCTGTAGTAGACATATTTAGTTTATTAATAGCTAAATTGTCTGACAAAGGCAATGGAACAATAACTGCTTGGTCACTTAAGCCATTAATATAAATATTTCTTGCAAGTAATTCCAGATTAAAGACTGATGGTTCAAATGCATAAACTTTGCAACCACGAGCTTTTGCTGCATAACAAGTATATAAACCTACATTAGCGCCAATATCCCAAACTACAGATCCATTAGATATGCCATCATACCACTCAAGAGTTTCTGGCTCCTTCGTAGAAAAAGAATCTGCACGATATTTATTGATCCAATTAGGAGTCGATAAATGTAACGTTACTCCTTGATGTATAACTTCTTTAGTTTGGTTCATCGCATCACTGACGACCTGTTGATATATATAACGACCGATCGTAGTTTTACCGAGGACAATGATTGTTACCTTAATTATTTTTTTTAGGATAGAGCTAATAAGTTTTTTCATATTTTTTTACCTTTTTCACCTTCTAAAATCAATTTAAACATAAGAAGAAAGGCATGCTTCAAGCTCTTCTACAGTGGAAAAAATAGGAATACTATGCTCAGCACAATCATCTGACTGCATGCAATTCCCCTGTTGAATCATAGCACACTGAAGGTTTTCCATCTCTCTAGCAATGATTACTGTCGAAGTAAAGGGCGTAGAAACAGAAGCTTCAATTTCAGCTCCAAGTAACATATATCTCATTGATCGAACTGGAGCTACATCAAATACAGAAATTGAATTTAAAGGTACATCTATATTTTTATGGGTCATGACAACTTAAGCGACTCTTTTCTAAACATTCCAAGCAAAACTTTATAAATATTTTGCTTGCGATTATTAAATCTAAATTCGCATTCTTTTAAGTGTAAATTAAACATACTTTTAT
>Ga0233442_1001561_pt1 | contig 17126 bp, 15 predicted proteins | sample SI_123_September_3_FD_182789 | JGI IMG/M metagenome (GOLD analysis project Ga0233442, IMG submission 182789) | Seawater microbial communities from Saanich Inlet, British Columbia, Canada - SI_123_September2016_150_MG | ecosystem: Environmental > Aquatic > Marine > Inlet | place: Canada: British... | reverse complement strand
ACTCTAATACGGGGGGGCAAATCAAATAGATGATGCTCAGAACAATTGATAATTTGATCATTAACAAGCATTTGACCTCCATATCCCGCACCTATCTCTGCGATTTTATGGTATTTTATATCGCCGAATAATGTAACAATATCCGATAAAATCTTGATGTAACGAAGTGTTGATGGGCTAATCAAGCCAACCAAAGGATAGTCAACTTTTATAGGATACCCAAGTAAGTCATTTTTTTTAAAAAGTTCAAATTTATTCAAAAATTCCGGCGTTTGATCTTTAATTACATCCAAATATTTTGATCCAAGCTCTGGAGTTACATGCTCGAGTATTCTTGTATACCTTGGGTCGCGCTTAAAATTGTCGAAAGAATGTTGATCATGTGCAGCTTCTTCACAAGCATCTGTATATGATCCATTATCACTTAAACTTCTATTGCCTACAGTTCCGATATATTTCATATGGCTCCTCCTGTTAGTTAACAAGTACTTTAAAAAAGCACTCTTTACATTTATTTTTTTTTATTTTCATTCTGAATTCTTGCACTAAGGCCAATCGTAGTTAACCCTGGACGGGGCCTTATATATGAAACAACCTTGTTTAAACTAGCCACATTGACGCCCGCGCTTATCATTCTTAACTGTCGATCAATATCTTGAGGACAGTTATAAGATTTTCTCCAGCTATTTACGTTATATTTAAAACATCTTAAGTAAGACCGGTATAACCATGTACTATGTCCTCCGAATTCTGGGAGCTCATCAGTCTTCATTCCCCTGACTGATCTAACTCCCTCACGCTCTTCCTCATACAGTCCCGCTACATACTCGTGCTTTTCTGACTGAGCAAAATTCAAAAGATTTTCTAAATAATCTGGTGCCATTATGTCATCATCATCAAAACTACAAATCCATTTACCCTTTGCTATTTTTAAACCATGATTTAATGGGCCAACTCCAGATATGAACCACCTTAACGTTGGGTCATCAGGATATTTTGTACGCTTAGGCAAGTTGATAAACTTTACCTTTGACGATTTAATTTGATTCAAAATCTGTGCGGTTTCATCCACACAACAATCACCAATTATCAGAATCTCGAAATTTTGATAAGTTTGTGAAAGTATTGATGGCAATGTTCTATCGATCAACAATTGCCCCCTGTCATAGGTAGCTATAATTATGCTTATTAGTGGACGCTCTTCAACATTTTCATACGAACTTTCATGCTGAAATCTTGCATACTTTAACGACACTGGATCTGTGAATTTATACCAAAGAGATAGGGCATTACTTATCAACTTGTCTTGTATTGTTCGTTTGCTCATATGCTGCCTCTTACAAGAAAATGATACTTAGTTTCTAATCGCCACTTCAACTTAACTATTCTCACCAAACCGACCACCCGCCATCAACTGCCAATACTTGTCCATTCACATAACGTGATAAATCACTTGCCAAATATGCGATTGCACCTCGAAAATCGTCTTCTGTTGCCATGCGCGCCAAAGGAGTTCTTTCTTCGTATCGCTTAACGAATATTTGCGACTGGTTTCTAAAAATGCCCCCGGGTGAGATAGTATTTACACGAATTGTTGGTGCTAACGTTGTAGAGAGCCAGCGGGTAAGCTGCATTAACCCTCCCTTAGATGCACCATATGCAGCGGGGTTAGCCATGTCAGTACCTTCATATAACCGCCAATCCGGTCCAGATTCGCCATATATTGAACCTATATTTATGATACTGGACCCTAAAGAGTCCTTTAACATTGGAGCCAATCCTTGACACAGATGAAATGGTGCGGTCAGGTTGACTTCTAATGCACGTCGCCATGTTTCTACAGTTTGGTTCTCGAATGTTGTGCCCCAACCTTTTAGGTCAGATGTACCAACAAAAGCAGCATTATTAACAAGAATATTTAAAGTTCCATGCTCTTTTTTAATCGTCTCAAGCAATTGAATACGTTGTTCATTTTTTTCAAGGTCGCATTGGTAATGCCATACTTGCACATCCCAGCGGGTTTTTAATGAATCAATTAGTGATTGGAAATCTGACTCTGGTCTATCAACAAGAATTATATCTGCACCTAGCTCAGCAAGTGTTTCCGCCATTACAGAACCGAGACAACCTGTTGCTCCAGTTATTAATGCAAGACGACCCTTTAAATTCATCAGTTCTTGAATGGTCATTAGCTCTCCTTCCCCTGCTGTGATAAATAAAACTCTGCCATTTTGAAATCAATCAAGGTATCGATATCAATCGCGCGTTCCAGTGGCACATGCACGGCACGAACTTTTCCATCAAAAATGGATTGATGTGTCATGACAAATTCAGGTCTTAACACGTAAGCGACCGTAGTCATATCGTACACACTAGCTGCGTCCTGCCGTCGCGTTAATGTGGTTGAGGGCGGAATAACCAAGGCAACGGTGCCATCAGAATTTCTCTTGACCATATTAAAATAAGGACTACGAGCAGCCTCCGTGACTGTTATAACCACGTCAACGTCACCTTTTTTTTCATATTCGTCCAGACAGTTGTTAAGATCGATTACAGAGCGTAAGGGTGCTGTTGTGGGGACAGAGACCATCACCTTGGGCAAAAAACCTTCTGTCTCTTTTAAATAGTTAAGCGCATGCTGCCAAGCAAGCCACTCTGGACTGTCGTCTAGAGCAAGTTTTTTAGGCCGCATAAATGGTACCTCAGCACCATATTGACGCGCCACATCGGCAATCTCTTGGCAATCAGTAGACACAATAACCCGCTCAATTCTTTGCACTGCACGCGCGTGCTCGATAGACCATGCTATCAGTGGCTTACCACCAAGTAATCGCACATTTTTTCTGGGCAGACCTTTTGAGCCACCTCGAGCAAATATAAATGCTGCCGCTTTCAAGTGTTATTCCTTTGATTTTTCATAAACAACCTTCACCTGCTCTTTATCTAATGACGACTGGCGAGCAGCTTCAATTACTTCTAAAACTTTCAAACCATCGTTGCCACTAATAAGAGGTTTTTCATAGCCTGAGATGCACTTTAGAAAATGTTTCCATTCAGAGGCGTAACTATCTTTCTCCTCATCACGAAAAACCTCAACCCAAGTCTTACTCTCTAGATCAAATTGCTCAATAGTTCCCGCTATACCATCCCAACGTAGACTACCTATATCCCCAATAGCTGTGCACAAACGAGTGATATCATGCCGAATAAAATCAAGATTAACTGAAGCAATCAACTGAATTTTATCTTCTATTTTATCAGTAAACCCGAAAATAAGGTGTGCGGTATCTTCTACGTCAATATCAAGATCACTTTGCTGACTAAGTATGGCAGTCACCCATTCAACTTCGCCAAATATCCATCTTAAATAATCAATTTCATGACTGAGCTCTAGCAAAACTCCACCACCCAACTTGCTGCGAGCAGAGACCCCTTGCCTGTAATCGGTATTAGGGCGCCAGGAAGGCAAAAATTGGCCTATCTCACAACGCACTGAAAGAACCTTTCCAATTGTTTGTAAGTGCAAAGCTGAACGAAACTCTTGAAGCGAAGATAAAAAACGTAGATTATAACCAACCAATAATACGGTGTTATTCTTTCGCGATAGATCAAGCAATAGCTGGATACTTTCTTGCGATGCTGCAATAGGCTTTTCTATCAAGAGGTGTACACCCTGCTCTGTAAGCTTAAGTGCAACATCGGTATGGAATGTTGCAGGATTCGCAATAACAGCTAACTGCGGAGCAAAGCTATGTACGTCTTCAATATTATCAAAACAACCATTTGAGTTTTCCGGCGTTGACGTGCTTTTCAGATGCCTTAACACTCGAATATCGGCATCAGGAAAAAGATTCCTAGCCAATTGCAAATGACGCTTTCCTATACTTCCATGGCCTACTATTAGAATACGATTAATTAGCATACGACCTCTTTAGAACCTGTTTAAAATACGATTAATTAGCATACGACCTCTTTAGAACCTGTTTAAAATACGATTAATCAGCATACGACCTCTTTAGAACTTGTTTAGAATACGATTAATCAGCATACGACCTGTTTAGAACTTGTAATGCTACTTCGCTATTTTTTCCGGATACAATAAACAGCCCGCTATATTATCTTGCTCAATAACAGTAAGCATTCCTAACCCACCATAGAAACAATCAATCATTCGATGTTTGTCTTTTACTTCGCCTAAGAGCTGTTTAACTTTTTTATAAATTTCTATCAATATTGAAAAATAGAATATCTTAAAATAAGTAAATAGAAAGTTAGTTTCCCCCTAGATAAGCGTTGTATTTAGCTGCCACTCGCCAGATTCATAACTCCAAATGTCTTTATTCCTAAACCGTTCCACAACCTCATTAAATTCATCCATAGTTAGCATGTGAAAAAGCAAGAAATCTTCCAGATCATTAAAAGGCTTTTGATCTTGCAAAGATTTAACAATAGTAACTGCGTCCTCTCGGTCTAATTTATCATTCCAGATATCGTAACAAGTCTGATCAGTAGGCCGCCAGAATCCGAACTTAAGGTACTTAAACCAGATATTTATCTCGCATAGTTTTTCATCAATATTGTCATAATCTAGGTAGTTCCCAGGTAAGGGGCCTAGTTTCCTACCAACAAAGCCTCGTTTCTTTACAAATTCATAATTCTGACGACCGTACCACTTCAGGAAGTGCCCCAGATAAATGCTCTTTACGCCAGCACTCTTTAACTTTTCATAATCTGGATACTTATAGAAAAATATATCACGCTCAGAAACATCGTCATCTAGCCAATCGAATATTGTTTTTTCCTTGGTCAAGTCACTTTTATCAATTTCAATCGCTGTCGGACTACTATCACTCCGCTGCTGCCCCCCGAATTCGAAAGCGATGTCTTCACCCCAAACAACCAGTGGAACCTCATAAATCAGCGCTGTATTAACCACGCTTGAAAACATAGCGCAGTGCTCTGCCCAGTTAGGTTCGCCCTGACGAACAAAACATTTTCTCCGGATCTGACGAAAGACACTTGGTTTTATCGTCACTTTAATATGATCAACATTTAGATCTTTAATCATATTATTTAGGTTTTCGATCCCCTCTGTGGTCGGCAGATGAGCGCCGAGGGTGACGCACAGGACTTTTAAACCAAAATGCTCCGCCAATATAGCCGCCTGATACCAACTGTCTTTACCTCCACTAACAGGGACGACGCAGTCATAAAATGGGTGCTCGGTTTTTTTTATTTCCTCCACGATTGCTTCTAGATCTTTATATCTAGAGTCCCAATCTATTTTGTTCTTTATCTCCTTTGACCTGCAGGCATTACAGAAGCCTCTATCATCTAGCCAAATCCCAGGCTTGGTATCAGGCATCACACAATTAGAGCAAAATTTCATCTATTATCCTTCCTTGGCCTTGAAATTCCGTTGATCCATGTAAGTTCTACCCAACAGAATATATTCATTCGAAGAACTCTCGTCTTCAAGCAGTTCTGTTAACTTATATTCTCGAGGATCCACGACCTCAAGTTCATTTTGTGAAACTAACGATAGCTGAAGGTCCAATACGCTATCCTTCAAAAACCAATTACCTTCAGCATCTAGCGTCCAAACAGACAGGTCTCTATGTGGGTTTATTAGCTCAATGAAATCATTTTCAGAAATTCCAAGCCAATCTAAGAAAATAACGAGAGCTTTTGGCTTTACCGTAAGGTATCGACCGATAAGCGCCAACCCTTGTTGCCTAGATAATCGTTTAAGTCGAATGTCGCGGGCAACATGATCACAAACCTTGCCATAACCAAGTTTGAGATACTTGACATAGTCATGGACACTCGCATTATTAAAGCAATGTATGGATTCATAGCTATTGTAAGTACGTTCCTGAACGCAGGTTTCATAACCAAAATTTTCGATGGCATTTTCAATTTGTTTTTGCGAATCCCAAAAAACATAATTACCTAAATAAAGTCCACGAACTCGTGACTTTTCTAGCTGCACGTCTGTAGGATAAGTAAACGCTTGAAGATCTTTCTTGGTTACGCTGATTGATTCGCCGATCAATGCCTCCGCATCAAAACCTCGCATTGCATGCTCTTTTCTTACTTTTTTTGTCATCTCGACGCGGTCCAAATGACTAAACATTCCAACTTGGTCGAGCCACCCATTCACGCCCCAAATAATCAATGGTATGTCAAGCTTTGTTGCAACCTGAACAGGAAATGTCTGACTTCCAGCCAATACATGCCAGTACATATCGCCAAACTTTTTGAGAGTGATTTTGGTAATTTCCTTAATTGTATCTGGCCCAATTGTCGAGTATAGATGGTCGCAATCAAGTTCACTAATTAGGCGAGCCAAGTTCCTGATGCCAATTTTAGTGCTGAAATGAGTATTATAGGTCACGAGCAAAGGATTTAGACCGAACTTGTTTTTCACCAAATCAACAACAAAGAAGTCATCTCCCGAGCCAATTACCGGAATAACGCAATCATATGAACTCCCAGGCTGATTTTTGTACTGAGATAATAGATTACTTAACTCTTTTTCTTTTTCGTTCCAGTTAATTTCATATTTTTCTTCGTGAACCCGACAGCCACTGCAGACACCACTACTATCGAACACAATATTTAAAGCATGATTTTCAGGATATAAACACCTATCACAAAACTTCACTACTGAACCACCTTCTTCATTATTGAACCACCTTAGAATGGACGCCCTAGGAAATCTAAAGCGAAATTTTCATATTTTACCTCTGAACTTAATCGCACAGGTAACCCTGCACTTTGCATTTGAGCTTTAGCCGCTATCGTACTGTGCTCCAGGTGTTGAAAAATATTCGCAGCAGCAACTGCCTGACAACCACCAACTAGAACAGCATCTGCAAGATGCTCAAAACGGCCAACGCCACCCAAAGCTATCACTGGTATATTGACTAAGGAACTAACACGTTTTAAAAGTTCTAAATCATAACCTTCGCGCGAACCATCGCGATCTACCGAATTAAGTAAAATTTCACCCGCCCCAGCCTGTTCGATTTCTTTTAAATGTTCAGACAAATCTGAACCAAAAGATTTGGAGTCCCTATAATCAAAGACGCTATATTCCCCATTCTCTTTCACAACATCAACTGAAACAGTTATGCATTGATCACCGAACATATTTGATGCTTCAGTAACAAAAGATATGTCGTCTCTCACTATGGAATTTATGGATACTTTGTCAGCTCCGGCTTTAAGCAACCGTTGAATATGCCCTATGGTCTTGATACCTCCACCAACTACTAGCGGTACAAAGCAAGCCTTGGCTGCCCACTCGACTAGCTCTACATTAGGCTCCTGACCTGTAATGGAAGCATCAATATCCATGACAACTATTTCATCAACGTCCCAATTGACAAAAAACTCTATAGCAGTCCTGACATCGCCAATAGGCAAATAACGATTAAAACCAAAACTTTGCACTACTAGATCGCCCTTAGTAATAATACAAGGAATTAGTCTGGTTTTAAGCATGATGCGTACTCTTTGTTGTTTTCGCCCAGTCAAAAAATGATCTCAGTGCAGTCAATCCATTTTTTTGGCTTTTCTCTGGATGAAATTGCATACCAACGATATTGTCTTTTTTAACAGACGCAACCATTACGTCTCCATATTGAAATCTGGCGAGCACATGACTATCCTCACATTGAACATAAAGGCTATGAACGAAGTAAAAATCTTTGTCATGATCCAAGAAGCTAAATAGCGAATCATATTCACTCAAAATTAGAGAATTCCATCCTATATGCGGCACTCGCAAATTGCCCTTAGGCTCCATATAAACCACTTTACCTGGAATCCAACCAAGACCATCAGTTACCACCTTTTCTTCCGAACTATCAAAGAGCAGCTGCATTCCTAAGCATATACCTAAAGTTGGCGTCCTATTGGTTATCACCGCTTCGTTTAGCACAGCAACAAGATTTCGCTCCTTAAGCTTTTGCATAGCATCAGGAAAAGCTCCAACTCCGGGTAAAATGATAATATCTGCCTGAAGTATCGAATCACCATCAGCTGTTATTTTTATATTAAAGTTGCCTACATGGTTAATCGCATTCTCTATTGATTTAATGTTTCCCATCTCATAATCAACGATAGCTACATTTAATTTAGAATCCATCAGGTTTGAACCCACATACTTAGCAACGCATCATCCATAAAATTTTTCTTCATTATCATAGCTTTTGGCTCTAACTAGTTAATATCTGTATTTGCCTGCAATAAATCTTCAGGCTTGCCTACATCCAGCCATGGCTCATGCATTGGATATGCCGCAGTCCTTTTAGCTTTTGCTTGTAATCGTTCAAATAACATAGGCATATCACACGGATCCCCTGCTATTAATTCATTTAAAACCTCTGGTGATAGCACATAGACACCCGCATTAATATGGCTGCGCGCTACTGGTTTTTCTTCAAACCCAACCACTTCAACACCTTGCATTTTCACTACGCCAAACGGATGTTGCCATTCGTGGACACGCACCGCCATGGTGGCGCTTGCTTGGTAGCGATTATGAAAATCCAATAGTTCGCCATAACGTATATCGGTAATTACATCGCCATTAGTCACTACAAATGGTGCGTCTGGCCTAGAGTTTAGCAAGCTTAATGCGCCAGCAGTGCCTAGTGGCGATTGCTCACGTAAGTAATCAATTTTTACTCCTAGCCCTTCGCCATTGCCAAAGTGAGCTTCTATAATATGACCTAAGTGATGAATAGCCAGCACAAAATGATTAAAGCCTTCTAGTTTTCCACGCTCTATAATGTGCTCTAGCATTGGCTTACCCGCCACTAGTACCATTGGCTTAGGACAGTTTTGCGTATGTGGCAGTAGGCGCGTACCCTTACCCCCCGCCATAATGACCATCAAATTAACGCGTGCAGGTAATGTGGTAATTTCATCCCACAGATGCAATCCAACGAGTTGTTGCTGCCCATCCACCACGGGAATCTGCTGAATTTTATTGGTCTCCATCAACTGCATCACCATGTCATGCGCCATCTCTGGCGGGACCACCAGCGCATTGTGATGAATAATACTAGCGATGGGGTCATTAAGATCCAAGCCCTTAAGCAAACCACGGCGTATGTCGCCATCTGAAATGGTACCTATCAGCTTATTAGCTTTATCCACCACCAATACGATCTTAATACCGACTTGATCAAGGTTGCGTATCGCTCGCCCAATAGTTGAGATTTCTGGGAGGGTAGCTTGAAGCCATATTTCTTCAGTAATATTCATTTGTTACGCCCAAAATTAGGGTTAGATAAATCATAAAAAACTTTCTTAACGATGTTTTTAACATTAATAATCTTTAATATACTCACTATTTTTTCACTAGCACCATCCTCACCATAGGGATTACGCACTTGGCTTAAATTTACCTGAAATTCAGGCGAATACAGCATATTAATTCCATCAGCTATACTTTTTTGATTGGGTTCACAGTTAATAACACTGGCGGCTTGCAACCGACCACCCTGACGATCTCCAATGTTAATCGTACCTTTTTTAAAGCTAGGCACTTCGAGTAATCCACTAGATGAATTACCCACTACACCATCAACTTGAGCTATGCATGACAAGTAACGCAGCTGCCCAAGTGATGTAAAAGCATGAGCGTTAGAATGTTGCGATGCAAAATTCTCCACCATTTTAATCAACGCTCTACCATCAGTATCGGCATTGGGCATGGTGAAAATAAGCTGTATGTCTTCTAATTTGGCCAATACCACTAATAAGGCTTGCATTTGCGTTACTGCACTGGAAGTTTCTAGCGTAACTGGGTGAAAAGTGATGAGTAGGTTTTTTTTGTCAAACTTAAAACCTAAATCAGCTTCTAATGTATTGCGGTCAAGCAACTGTAGCCGTTTAATGTTATCAATACCCAGCCCACCCACTAAAAACACATGCTCCGGTTGTTCACCTAGTTGAATTACTCGCTGCTTATATGCATCTGCTGCCACAAAATGGAAATGCGACATTTTAGTAATTGAGTGACGAAACGCTTCGTCAAAAGCACCCTCAGTAGTCTCACCACCGTGCAAGTGCGCCACCGGTATGCGTGCCACCAACGCGGTTGCTACTGCTGAAAAAATCTCAAATCTATCACCCACGATAATAATTAAATCGGGGTTCAGGTCGTGTAAGGCATCAGCAAAACCAATCATGCCTAAGCCCATTGATTTAGCAATACCTACTGGCGTATCAGAACTGGTGAGCATTTCAACCTTGCGGTCAATGACAAAGCCATCCGCCTCTATAGCCTTATAGGTAAGACCAAAGTCAGGCGACAGGTGCATACCAGTAGCTATAACTTGTAGGTTTAAATCGGCATCGTCTTTAATACCCTGCATCACCCAGCGCAACAAGCCATATTCGGCACGAGTGCCTGTAATAACACAAATTTTTCGATTCATAGCTCAATCAACTCATCTGCCGCAAAATCTCGCGCCGCAGCGCGTCCTATAACCTCATCCCACCGCATAGGCGATATGCCAGTACCCGGGCGCTTGGCAGTAATATTATCGGTACTCAATACTTCACCAGCCTTAATGGCTTTTCTCGCCACCAGCGATTTTCTTGCCACAAATTTGTTACGTGCCTCACTTGGCGTGAGGCGTTTAATGCCGTCACCCATTGCTATTTCTATATGGCGAATAGCCGACACCATGTCTTTAAGTTCATCGGGTTCTAAGCTGGCTTTGTGGTCTGGGCCTGGCAAGTTTTTATCTATTGTAAAGTGCTTTTCAATAACAGTTGCGCCCAATGCTGCTGCGGCAATGGCGACTTCTATACCAGCAGTATGGTCTGAGTAACCCACCGCAACGCCAAAAGCCACTTGCATGCTCTTCATGGAACGCAGATTAACGTCTGCCATAGGTGTTGGATACTCAGTAGTGCAATGCAACACTGTAATAAGTGAGCGGACTGTACCAGCTTGTTCTAGGGCATCAATAGCCGCCTCTACATCACCCATCGTTGCCATGCCAGTTGAAATGATAACGGATTTACTAAATTGGCCAATATGGCGCAAGTACGGCAGGTTAGTTATTTCACCAGATGGTATTTTAAAGTGATTGATGCCTAGACTGATTAAAAAATCAACACTTTCAATATCAAAGGCCGTTGAAAAAAAGCCAATGTTACGCATGGCACTGTAGGCAATAAGCTCATGGTGCATGTTTGCACTTAGTTCTAAACGGCTTAACATTTGGTGCTGCGATTCAGTACTTTCTGTGGTTACACTTTGGTAGTCTGCTTTTTTAGCTTGCAGAGTGACTAAGCGGTCGGCGCTAAAAGTTTGAAACTTAACCAAATCAGCACCAGCGTCAGCCGCTACATCGATCAATTGCTTAGCTAGGGCAAGGCCCCCATTATGGTTTACGCCTGCTTCCGCGATGATGAGAATAGGTTTTTTCATAATTTATTACTGTTTAATATTCGTGAGTTTTCTGGATAGTGATGCCTCACAGCAATTCCCATGCCGACCACGCAATTACTGCCTAAGGTAATGCCCTGTTTAATAATACTCCCACTGCCAACAAAGCTACCAAGCCCTATATTCGCGGTGCCATTCACTATGGCGCCTGTAGATATATGGCAGTGATCTGCCACCGTCGCATCGTGTTCAATGAGCGCGTTAGTATTAATAATGCAGTTATTACCCACCTTAGCACCCGCATTAACAATAGCACCGTGCATAACAATGGTTGCATCCCCCACCATTGCATGGCGTGATACATATGCAGTTGGAGAAATAATAGTTGGCAACTTAAAACCTAAAGGTAAAGCCTGCTCATAAAGACGCTGACGAACAAGAGCTGATTTAATCTGCCCAACGGTAATAAGCGCATATTGGTATTGCTTTGCTAACTTAGGCAAATCGCTGTCTGTGGCTATTACACGGTATCCCATACATTCATGTTGCACCTCTTCCTCGATTCCTACCAAGCCAGCAATCTTAAAAGTGTCTAAATGCTCAATAATGTCAATACATGCGCGCGCATGACCGCCAGCACCAATTAAAATTAAACTAGGCTTGCTCATTCGATTTTGCTCAGCAAACTTGAACTACTAGGAATATTAATCAATCGTTGCGCCAGCTGCTCAGCCGTGGCTAAATCCATACGTGGGCAGTTAGCAAATGGCGTTAGCTGATGCATCAATCGCCAAACTGGGCGCGTCATCAACCCCGCTTGATTAGTGGCCTGCAATATGGCATCACGCTGATGTGCTTGATCGGCATTAAGCATTATTGTTTGTAGCCAGTAATTGCTGTGGCATTGTATGGGTTCGGCTATCATCTTCACTCCTTCAATAGGCGCAAAGGCAGCTTGGTAATGCTTAAATAGCGCTCTTTTAGCGACTAACTTGTCTGGTAATTGTTCTAGCTGGGCGCAACCTAGAGCAGCATTAAGGTTGGGCAAGCGGTAGTTATAGCCAACTTCATCATGGACAAGTTCCCAAGCGTGCGGCATTTTCGCGGTGGTGGTTATATGTTTGGCACGCCGTGCAATAGTGGCATCATTAGTTAAGATAGCACCGCCACCGCCAGTAGTAATGGTTTTATTGCCGTTAAAACTAAGCGTGCCCATTAAACCAAATGTCCCCGTGTGATGACCATGATAGTCGCTACCCAGCGACTCTGCGGCATCTTCAACCAGTATTATCTTAAAATCATGTGCTACTGCAAGCAATCCATCAATATCTACCGGATGGCCAAATGTATGCATAGGCACCATCGCACGAATGACTTGCCCCGTGGAAATATTAACGCATTGACCGCTATGTTGCTCGGTATGCGCTTGTAAATAATCACGCAACTTGGCCGTTGCCATGCCTAGCGTGGTGCCTTCACTATCCACAAAATGTGGCGTGGCACCACAATAACTGGTAGCGTTAGCGGTCGCAATAAAAGTCAGCGAAGGCACAAGCACTTCATCATTGGCTTTAACCCCCGCAAGCAGCAAAGCAATGTGTAGCGCTGCCGTACCGTTAACAACAGCCACCGCATGTTTTGCACCAGTGTATGCCGCTAAATCATCCTCAAAGCGATCAACAAATTTGCCAACGGACGATACAAAAGTAGAATCTAAACACTCTTTAACATAAAGCCACTCGTTGCCAGCAAAAGTCGGCTCGTGCAACCCAACAGGTCCTGCACCAACAACCGAGTGGATGGCGCTAACAATTTGATCTGGAAGAGAGACATTCATGGATTAGATATTATATACATCGGCTTTATAAGTACGGAGATTGCCGGACTTTTCAAACCATTCTGCAGTTTCTGCAATGCCACGTTTAAAGCCTTCTCGGCCACCATACGAGGGCTGCCAGCCAAACTGTTGTTTAGCTTTTGCATTATCAGCCCACAATCGCTCAACTTCAGAATCGGCTGGACGCAAGCGTGCTTCGTCGGTAATTATTTCAATCTCAACATTCATCGCCTCGGCAATCAACTGCGCAGTGTCTCCAATTGAAACCTCAAAGTTACTACCAAAATTGACCACCTCGCCCAAGCCTTGCTCAGAGTTCATCGCGGCAATAAACCCTGTCACCGTATCTTGCACGTAATTAAAATCACGCGTGGGCGAAACCGCACCAAGCTTAATTTGACGCTTACCACTAGCAATTTGCGTAATGATGGTAGGTATAACAGCACGGGCAGACTGACGTGGGCCATAGGTATTAAATGGCCTTGCAATGACTACTGGCAACCCAAACGACGCATAAAATGCGTAGGCTAATTGATCCGCCGCTATCTTGGTGGCAGAGTAAGGCGACTGACCTTGCAATGGATGCTCTTCAGTGATGGGCACAAAACACGCTGTGCCATAAACCTCACTGGTGGAAGTATGAATTACCCTGTTAACACCCAGGTCACGCGCCGCCTGCAACACATTAAGCGTGCCTTTGATGTTGGTGTCCACATAAGTATCGGGAGAATGGTAAGAATAAGGAATCGCAATAAGAGCCGCCAAATGTAATACAACATCACATCCCTTCATTGCCTCCTTAACCCCATGCGGATCGCGAATATCACCCGCAAACACTTCAAACTTACCCTTAACATCGTCCGCACATTGATCTAACCAACCCCAAGAGTTAAAGGAGTTGTACAGCACAAAAGCCCGCACTTTATGGCCTTGTCGAACTAGAGCTTCCGTAAGGTGGGAGCCGATGAAGCCATCAGCTCCAGTTATTAATATGGATAAATTATTTTTTTGAGTGTTCATGTGAGTTTTATTTACTACCTAATAATATGTTGATAACTAAGCTATTTTTCATACCGCCGTGGCCATTCTGCGGAAGCTCGGGCTGCGTTCGAATAGCTGTTCGTACGTACCTTGCGCCACAACTCGTCCGTGTTCCAGTTCCACAATAATGTCACATCGCCGTACAGTGTTAAGCCGGTGGGCAATGAGCAGGATAGTGAGGTCTCGATCAAACCCTTCGATGGCATCCATCACCGACTGTTCAGTAGCGTTGTCGAGGGCGCTGGTGGCTTCATCGAAAACCAGAACGCTGGCCTGCTTGTAGAGCGCGCGGGCAATGCCGATGCGTTGGCGCTGGCCGCCTGAGAGACGGATGCCACGCTCTCCCACATTAGCTTGGTATCCTTCTGCACTACTTTCAATAAAATCGGAAATCTGTGCTTGACGTGCTGCATGCTGCACCCGCTGCTGATCAATAGCCTCAGGCGGCACACCGAAGGCAATGTTCTCGGCCAATGTAGTGTCAGCCAGATAGATACTCTGTGGTACGTGGGCGATGGTTTGCTGCCAGGCTCTGGCGCCGTTGCCGATGATAGGTTGATCATCCACTAGAAGTTCGCCCTCTGTAGGGATCAGTAATCCCATTAACAAGTCAAGCGTGGTACTTTTGCCGCTGCCTGTGCTGCCGACAAATCCAACCCTGGAACCTCTGGGAATGGTCAGATTAAGTCCATCGAGCACCCAAGGGCCGTCGCTGGCGTAGCGGAAGCGCACAGCATCGAAGCGGATGCTACTCTGAATGAGTAGCGGAGCGAGAGCGGGTTGCGTTTGCTCCGCCGGCAGGGGCTGATCGAGCAGTTCGATAGTATCTGCCAGTGAGTCGTGATTACCAGCAATGCTCGCCCAGTTGCTATAGAGTTGCTGTAAGGCGGGCAACAGACGTTGCGCGCCGAGTGCCAGAGCACCGAGTACTGGCAGGGCTGTGGAGATACCACCGGCTTGTCCGCTAAGGGAATAGGCAAAGGATGCGATCAGCACAATCCCCAGCGCTTCCATAACGGGGCGTGGGCTTCCGCTAATAAAGACGTTGTTGCCCTGCGCTCGACGCAATGGTTGGTCGGCCTGGCGGTAGATGTCGCAGTAAACTAGCTGCGTCCCGTCCAGCAGCACATCGCGAATGCCACCCAAGCCTTCTTGCAGTGCCTTGACCACTTGAGTTTGTTCGTAGGCGATGCGTTGGCTATTGCGATGCAGCCGTCGGCGGGACGTTAAGATGATCAACACGTAACTGACACCGAAACCGACAGCAGTCACAGAGGCAACTATCGGATCAATAGCGATCAATGCTAGCATGATGGTCACCAGCAGCACCGCTGAACTGACCACCGTCAGCAATGGCAACATGACCCCGAATACCACGTTATTGACCTTGTGGCTGATGCCGCTGATCACCTCGCTGCTGTTGCGGCCCGCGTGCACCCGGTAGGGCTGGTAGAGTGTTCGGCGATACACTTCAATGCTGAGTTCTGAACCGCAGACAACCGCGAGCCGGGTGCTAGCCCACAATAAAAGGATGCGAATTGCGCCAGCTAACAAGGCTGCCGCGACAAACGCGACAGTGAGGGGTAATACCAATTGATCTGCTGAGGTGATGCCCCATTCCAGCGCAATATTCGCGACGATAGGATGATTGAACACATTCTCGGGCACAATGAGTATGCTGAGGAAGGGCAACACGGCACCTAGACTGACGACTTCTGCGAACGCACTGACCAGCATCAAGCCCGTTAACAGTCCGAATTGACGCCGACGGCGTCGGCTAAGGTGATACCCTAGGCGGGTTAGTAGTTTTGGAAGGGTCATTTAAAATTCAAGGTTAAATACAGGTGAAAGTAAAAATTTCAGTGTTATGCTTATATTTGACACGCCACCCTCTTTTCCGATTCCTTCACCATCCATCTTACAGTTGCTCAATTCACACCAAAATAATTCCACTTGGTGGCTGCAAGGCTATTATCAGTTAGAGATAAAATAAGTTTCACTAAAATTGTGAGTGCTTATTCAACTCACTCTTTACCAAATAAATCACGACTATATACTTTAGCTGCTACATTTTGTAGATTATCGTTAAAAGCTACTCACTATCTCGCCTAAGCTGTTCTATTTCTAGGATAAGCTGCCCATACTCAATAATTTTACTAGGTTGCTTTACTGCACTCGCAAGAATTAACAAAATGCCTGTGTTAACAAGGGCAAAATAATAGGCTATTCACCAATTAACTTCCTGTATAACTTGGTATAGTCCGATTGCGAACGACTTGCCATATCGACTAGAGCCTCTCTTAACTGAATCATTCGTGATAATTTAGTGCAGTATAGCCATGCTTCCTGTAATAAGAGAAACTTTATTCATTAGGTATAGAAAATTAAAAAAAAGATTAAATAGTAGGTAGGCTACCGCAGTGTTGTGCAAAATATAACTGCGCAACATTAGGTCTTCAAAGACTAATTCTACCATAACCATGGTTAATGTTCAACAAATGAACAAGCTATTTTGGATAAATAAAACAGTCCACTAACGTCATGTTTTTTTCTGGATAGGGGTAATATCAGAAAGACCAACATAACCAGATCCAAAAAGAGCCATTATAATGACAAAACCTCTTGCAAAAGTTCGATTTCATTCATTAGTTCAACCTGACTATTCCCAACAAAAAAACCATTTTCATGTAAATAATCAGCATTTTTTAACTCTTGATGTACTTCATAATCAAAGTACTTCATGACTTCATTCCTTGTAAAGTTTCCTGTAACAATTGGCCTACAATCGATGTCGTTCTCTTGTAACTTTCCAATCACATCTTTTCTTTT
>Ga0233442_1001558_pt1 | contig 17140 bp, 17 predicted proteins | sample SI_123_September_3_FD_182789 | JGI IMG/M metagenome (GOLD analysis project Ga0233442, IMG submission 182789) | Seawater microbial communities from Saanich Inlet, British Columbia, Canada - SI_123_September2016_150_MG | ecosystem: Environmental > Aquatic > Marine > Inlet | place: Canada: British... | reverse complement strand
TCTTCGTTTATCTTTTAGTGTTGTTAATGCTTCGCGTAGGTTAAATTCTTTCATACCTCTTGCTAAGCATTTTTTGTTCCTTTGTATGAATCAGCCGTGGGGGATATAAAATAGAACAACTGTAATTATCCTACTTAGTGTATAATGCGAGTTCTAATTATTATATGGGAATTATTTTGAAATTTACAAACGACGAATTAAGAGAAAAAATTATAGATTTAAAAAACCGTTTAGATGTGACGGTAGTAGCGCACTTTTATCAAAGAGATGAAGTGTTTGAAATGGGTGATATTACGGGTGATTCTTTAGAATTAGCACGTAAAACAATGAATGATGATAGTGAATATGTTGTCTTTTGTGGTGTTGCTTTTATGGGTCAAAGTGTTAAAGTTATGTCCCCTCAAAAACGTGTTGTTATGCCTAAAATGGCGTGCTGTTCTATGGCACGTATGATTGACTCACTGTATTATGATGATGCGGTAAAAGAGATGAATCGTCAAGGCATTCAAAGCGATAATATTTTACCAATTACTTATATAAATTCCAATGCTGATGTTAAAGCAAAAGTTGCTCAAATGGGTGGGATGGTTTGTACCAGTTCAAATGCTAAAAAAATCATTGAAACGGCATTAAAAGAGAATAAAAAAATACTTTTTGTTCCTGATCGATGTTTAGGTCAAAATATTGCCAATATGATGGGACTAAAATCTGCGGTTATTACGCATACTGTTGAAGCTACAGGAAGTAATATGGCAGCCGACCAAAACTTAGCCGATGCAGATATTATCTGCTATGATGGTTTTTGTGCAGTTCATCAACTTTTTACGACAGATGATATTAAATTTTACCGTAAAAAGTATCCAGGTATTAAAATTGTAACCCATCCTGAATGTGACCCTGCCATTTGTGATGCTTCTGATTTTGTGGGGTCAACCTCTCAAATTATTAACTATATTAAAGAGCAACCTCTTGAGCAAAAAATTGCTGTAGGAACAGAGTTTAATTTAGTTAATCGTCTGCGTGAAAAAAATACATATGTGCTTTCATCTACAAAACCTGAATGTCCTACGATGAATGAAACAACGTTAGAAGACCTCTATTTAACCCTTAAATCTATTGAAGATGGTAATCCTATTAACGAAATTGAAGTAGAAGCTGAAGTAAGTAAGTGGGCAAAAGTGGCACTTGACAGAATGTTGGCACTTTAATCATGATAAGTATAGAAGCCTTTGTACAAACTAGTTTAAATGAAGATGTCGGACGTGGAGATTTGTACTCTTTAGTATCAGGTGCCATACCTTCGAGTGCAAAAATTATTGCTAAAAGTGATGGTATTGTTGCTGGAGAATTATATATTAATACTTTGGCAACATTAGAAAATTTTGAAATAACATGGAATAAAAAAGATGCTCAAAAGTTTTATAAAGGTGATGTGATTGCGACCATTAAAGGTTCGTCTCACACAATTTTAAAAATTGAAAGAACACTTTTAAATATGCTTTTACATGCTTCTTCAATTGCTACATTAACTCGTCAATATGTAGATATTATATCACCTTATGGGACTAAGCTTTTAGATACTCGAAAAACACGTCCACAGCTTCGTGTTTTTGAAAAGTATGCAACGCGTATGGGTGGAGCAGTCAATCATCGTCTAGGTTTAGATGACTGTCTCATGTTAAAAGATACTCATCTAAAAACAATAGAAAATTTAGAAATTTTTATGAAAGAAGCTCGTAAAAAAATTCCTTTTACTTCAAAAATAGAGATAGAAGCTGAAGATTTTGCAATGGCAAAAAAAGCAATGGAGGCGGGAGCAGATATCGTTATGTGTGACAATATGCTCCCGGAACAAATTAATGATATTGTAAAATTTCGTGATGAAAATTTCCCCTCAGTTTTACTTGAAGCTAGTGGGAATATTAATTTAAAAACCTTAGAAGCGTATGCAAAAAGCGGTATTGATGCCCTTAGTTCAGGTTCATTAGTTCATCAGGCTAATTGGATTGATATTTCTATGAAAATGGATTAATACTAACTCGTGGCAGACGATCAAGAAAAGACTGAGGAACCCACCCAGAAAAAAATTGATGATGCCAGACTTGAAGGTAACGTTCCTAAAAGTCAAGATATGTCAGGTCTCTTTACGTTATTTGTCGCAATTTTAGGGGTTTTGATGCTTTTTCCATTTATGGCAGAGCATATTTTAAATATGACCCGTTACTACTTTTCGATGATGGGAACTCCTCTTAATAATGACACAATGATAGACTTAGCAATTGTATTGGCTAGGGAAGTTTTATTTGTGGTGATTCCTCTTTCCATTGTTGTTGCTATAGCCGGTGTTTTAGGGGCTTTAGCACAGTTTGGATTTTTGTTTACAACTAAAGCTATCATGCCAAAATTTAGTAAAATTAATCCTATTTCTGGAATGGCAAATCTTTTTTCACTAAAAAAGATGATTGAGGGTGCCAAAATCACCTTTAAAGCGATGATAAGTTTAGGTCTTGGCTTTTATATGTTTTTTCATTATATTCAAGAATTACCTACTGTTGCACTTTTTAGTTTAGGAGACCAACTTAACTGGATGGTTGAAAAAGCAATACTAATTGCGTTGGTAATGCTTATGATTACTTTCGTTTTTGCTCTAATAGATATTGTAATTGTAAGAAAGCAGTACTTTGACAAACTAAAAATGAGTAAGCAAGAGATTAAAGATGAGATGAAAAATATGGAGGGAGATCCTCTAATTAAAGGGAAGATTCGTCAGAAACAGATGGAAATGGCGTCTCAACGTAGTATGGCAGAAGTTCCTAATGCAGATGTTGTTATTACCAATCCTACACATTATGCTGTTGCTATCAAGTATGACCAAGAGAGTGGAATGAACGCTCCTATAGTTGTTGCTAAAGGGATTGATCATAAAGCCATACAAATTAAGAAAATAGCACGTGAAAATGAAGTACATATTGTTGAGAATAAAGAACTTGCCCGTTCTCTTTATGCTCAAGTTGAAGAAGAACAACCTATTCCTGAAGCGCTCTTTGCGGCAGTTGCCGAAGTACTTGCTTATGTATTTAAGATGAATCAAAAATAGTAAAATATAAAAACATAAAAGAAAAAATATGAATTATGATGAGATATTAGAAAAAATTAAAAGTGTTAAACATATTGTTTTAATAGCACATAAAAATCCTGATGCTGATTCAGTTGGAAGTGCATCAGCACTTTACACTCTTTTAATGCGTCTAGAAAAAAAAGTTTCGCTTTATTGTGTCACTGAAAAACGAAATCCTCATATAGAGTTTATTCCCTGGGTAGATAAAATTCGTACAACATTTCCTAATAAAGCTGAGCTGGCTATCTCTTTTGATTGTGGTGCAAAAAGTCGTTTAGGTTTAGATGTTGCGATAGAACTTATCAACTTTGATCATCATGTTAGTAATGATTTTTATGGAATGTTAAATTGCATTGACGTAAAAGCAGTTAGTACAACACAGGTTATGTACGACTTTTTTAATTATCATGATATAAAAATTAATGCTAAAATGGCGACGGCACTTTATGCCGGTCTAATTGATGACACCAATAACTTTTCTAATGCAAATTGTAACAGTAATACTTTTGATATGGCACGAAAACTGCTTATGGCACAAGCAGATAAAGCGTTATGTATTCAACACCTATTTCAGACAAACTCTTTGGCGTCATTACGACTCAAAGGGCTTATTTTTAATACTCTAGAATTACATCATAGTGCGCGTATTATTTTATTAAAAGTAACACGAGAGATGATAGAATCGAGTGGCGCGTTAGAAGTGGATTGTGAAGCACCATTAGAAGAGAGTTTACATCTTAGTAGTGTTGAAGTAGCACTGCTAATTCGAGAAAATAGAGATGGAACAATAAAAGGCTCTTTGCGTAGTAAAAGTAGTAGCTTTAATATGAATACAATAGCCTCTAATTTTGGAGGTGGTGGTCATATTAAAGCATCAGGATTTGAAGTTAAAGATAGAACAATTGATGACGTTTGTGAAAACATGATAACAATATTAAAAGAGGAAATGAAGTGAAAAAACAAAAAAGAGATAGAGTAAATGGTTTTAGAGAAGCAAAAGCAGGATCATTTATTGTCCTAATACTTTTTATTGCCATTATAGCAGGCGTTGTTTTTGTTTATAATGCACCAATGTTTGAAAGAGAGATGGCAAAAATCGATGTTAAAACTAACGGCTATTGGAATCTTCGTGATCCTCTAAATATTGATATTAGTGATGCAAGTGGAGTTAAGTCATACAGTGTAATAGCACTTAAAGGCGATGAACGAATTAAGTTAGCCAGTGAGAGTTTTGCTGTAGCACAAGAGGGTGTTACTTTAGCTATCAGTGCTCCAAAACGCCTTTATGCACTTAAAGATAAAAATGTACAACTTCATATTGAAGTAACGGATGGAAGTAAATGGAACTTTATGGCAGGTAACTCTATTTCTGCTGATGTAAAATTAAAAATTGATAAAAAGAAACCTCGTGTAAGTATTATCACTAACTCTTATGCTATTCGTAAAGGTGGATCTGCACTTATTATATTTAAAGCAGAAGACCCTAATCTTGATGAACTTTATATTGAAACAAATTTTGGAAAAAAATTTAAACCCCAACCTTTTTATAAAGAGGGATATTACATCTCTTTAGTAGCATGGCCTGTAATGGAACCTAAATTTAAAGCAACAGTTATTGCAACAGATAGTGCTGGGAATATCGGTCGTGCACATATTCCACTTCGTCTTCGTTCTAAAGAATATCGTACTTCTAAAATTAATCTTTCAGATAAATTTTTAGAAGGTAAAATTGCAGAACTTGCTGAAGAATTTCAAGAAACAGCAGGTATTAAAGATAGTGTTGAGCAGTTTAAAACTATAAATGAAACAGTACGAGAAAATAATGAGAAAGTTATTCATGAAATAACATCAAAAGTTTCAACTGAAATGCTGACGACATTTGCTATTCGTCCTTTTTACCCTTTGAAAAATGCAGCTGTTGTAGCACGTTTTGGTGACCATAGACTTTACTATTACAATAACGAACAAATTAGTGAATCGTACCATTTAGGTTTGGATTTAGCCAGTGTCAAAATGGGTAAAATTAAAGTTCCATCTCCATCAACAGTAGTTTTTGCGCAAGATAATGGAATTTATGGGAATATGCCAGTATTACTTCATGGCTTGGGTCTTTATACAATTTATGGACACTGTTCAAGTATTAATGTACATGAAGGCGATCAAGTAGGTACTAATGCACATATTGCTAATACAGGTATGAGTGGTTATGCAATGGGTGATCATCTTCACTTTGGTGTCTTAGTTCAAGGAATTGAAGTACGCCCTGAAGAGTGGATGGACAAACAGTGGATTCGTCTTAATGTTACGGACGTTATTAAAAATGCTAAAAAAATAGTTAAAAGACAGTAATTATTATGAAAGTTACTCAGCAAAATATTAAAAGCTTTGATTTTACCATTGATAATGAAGAAGAATTTATAAATTATTTTGATAAAAATGAGCCTTTTTTAAAAGGTCATTTAATGATACTTCGTGGTGATATCTCTGCAAATATTAGAACATACCTTGAAGTAAAAAAAGTGCCTTTTGTTGATGCATCGGATGAAGAAAAATTAGTTATAACTACCAAAAAGCAAAAAAATGTGGAATCATTTACAGAAGTAAAAGAGGTAGTTGTAGAACGAATTATTGAGAAAGTAGTAGAAAAAATTGTCGAAGTAGAGAAAACTTCTGATATTGAAAATAGAACTCCTTTATCAGTAGAACCTCTCTATTTTAACCGACCTATCCGTTCAGGAGAAGCTATTAATCATAATAGTGATATTACTATTTTTGGGCGTATTAATAGTGGTGCAAAAGTGATTGCACAAGGAAATGTTAAAGTATTTGGTATAATTGAGGGAATTATTGAATCTCATGGTGATTATATTGTATTAAACAAAATTGGTGCAGGCTCCGTTTATTTGAAAAATGAACGTCTAGATTCTGCTAGGTTTAGCAACAGAACAATTTTAGTCACCATTAAAGATAAAACGTTAGAGTATAAGGAATTATCATGATGCAAACAACTATTAGCAATCCAGTAGAGCTTGTTGGAATTGGACTTCATAAAGGAAATCCTGTACGTTTAAAATTAGAACCTGCAGAAGCAAATAGCGGTATTGTTTTTTACCGAAGTGATGTTGATGTCGCCATTGCACTTAAACCAGAAAATGTTGTTGACACTAAAATGGCTACAGTTATTGGACGTGAAGGTTACTTTATTTCTACAATTGAGCATCTATTATCACCTATTTATGCTTATGGAATTGATAATTTAAAAGTAAGTGTGGATGCTGATGAAATTCCTGTTATGGATGGAAGTAGTGCAAGTTTTTGTCTACTTTTAGATGAAGCAGGTATTAAAACACTAGATGAACCAAAACGTATTATGCGTATTAAAAAAGAGGTTACAGTTAAAGAAGGCGATAAGTATGTAAAGTTAATGCCATCATCTGAATTAACTTATGATTTTACTATTAAATTTAAACATCCTGTTATAAATGAACAGACATTTAATTTAAAGTTTAGTAAGTCAGAGTATAAAAATGAAATTTCTCGTGCACGTACTTTTGGTTTTGTTCATGAAATGCAATATTTACAATCTAAGGGACTTGCATTAGGCGCTAGTCTTCAAAATGCTATTGGACTAGATGATAAAAAAGTTTTAAATGCTGAAGGTCTGCGTTACACTGATGAATTTGTACGTCATAAAATTTTAGATGCTATTGGTGATATGTCATTAATAGGATTTAATTTTATTGGTAGTTATGAAGCATTTGCAGGAAGTCATGATTTAAACCATAAATTGACATTAGAACTTCTAAAAGATGAACAAAATTATGAAATACTAGAGATGGTTGGGGCTCACGCTAAGGAGATGGCAAAAGCTTATGCTTAGAAATGATATGAGTAAAAAAGAGATAACAGTTATTGTTGTTGCTTTAAGCTCTCCTGTTTTGATTGGACTTTATCATGATAATATTTTAATAGATAAAATTTCCTCTGAAGAGCGGTCTTCAGAAATATTACCTGAAATTTTTACAGAACTTTTAGATAAATACACAATAGAAAATTTAATTTATGCTAAAGGACCGGGTAGTTTTATGTCAATTAAAGTTGGCTATCTTTTTTTGAAAACAATATCAATTGTGAATAATATTACCTTTTTAGCTACAGATGCTTTTTATTTTAACAAAAATACGCCAATCAAAGCAGTTGGAAAGCTCTATTTTGTTAAAACTTTACAAGAGATAAAAACTGAGATGTTTGTAGATGCTCCAAAGTCAATCTTTGAGCTACCTCAAGAATTACATCTTGAAGATTTTGAAGAAGATACGGCTCCAGCTTATGCAATAGGAGCCGTCTAAATAAGGATAGCTTTGATAATAAATGTCCCCGCAACCAGTGCTAACTTGGGACCAGGATTTGATTCCCTTGGTCTTTCACTCAACTTACATAATAAAGTAGAGTTTCACCAGTCACGCTTTTTTTCCCTTTCTATTAAAGGTGAAGGTGAAGGAAATCCAAAACTTAAAGGTAATAATCTTTTTGTTAGTATATTCAATGACCACTACAAGCAGTTAACTCAAAAAAAACAGAATTTTAAATTTACTTTTTATAATCAAATTCCCATGTCTCGTGGACTTGGAAGTTCTTCAGCAGTTATTGTAAGTGCTATTGCCGCAGCTCATGAAGCAGCTGGAGTTCGTGTTTCGAAAAGAAGAATTTTGAACCATGCTTTAGTATATGAATCTCATCCCGATAATATTACCCCCGCTGTAATGGGGGGGTTTACTGCTTCGACGGTTGAAAAACAGAAAGTTTTTTATCAAAAAAAACATATGCCAGATTATTTAAAAGCAGTAGTAGTTATTCCAAATAAACCAATATCTACAGCGAAATCACGAACTACGCTTCCAAAGTCCTATTCTAAAGAAAATGCAACTTTTAACTTAACACATACAGCACTCACAGTTGCTTCATTTTTTAATGAAGATTGGGAGATGCTACGAATAGCAACTCAAGATAGGTTTCACCAAAAAGTTCGTATGAAAATGTTACCAGAGCTTTTTGGAGTACAAAAAATTGCTTTTGAAGGGGGTGCGTTAATGAGTACCCTCTCTGGCAGTGGCTCAACATTTTTCTCTTTAGTTTATGATGAAGATGCCGCTGCATTAGCGAACCGCTTTAAACAAAAGTTTCCAGAATTTGTAGTAAAAACACTTAATCTTGATAACAATGGTTTAATGATTGAGCGATAAAACATTAAATCAAGAAAATTTTGGATATAATTCCGCAAAAGAACCAAAACGAATGTGTGTTATTTGTCGTGATCGATATGCTCAACTTGAGTTATTACGGTTACAATGCAAAGAACAAACACTTAACAATCAGATTGTTAAAACCTTGGTTAACTACACCCAACAGGGCCGAAGCTTTTACATTTGCAATCAGTGTATAGATGGTACAGATGAGAAACGAATGATAAAAGCGATTACACGACAGTGTAAAATGGGACCAACAGAAAAATTATTGACCCAAATTAAGGAGATCATCACCGATGTCAGATAAAGTTAGAGTACACGAAATTGCAAAAGAACTAGGTATCGCTTCGAAAGAAGTTGTTGAGAAAGCAGCAACAATGGGAGTTAGTGTTAAGACAGCTTCAAGTTCGGTATCTATGGAAGAAGCAGAGAAAATAATGAACTTTATATTGGGTGGTGCTCCTGCTCCTGCTGCTAAGCCAAAAATAGTAGTTAAGAAAAAAGCTAATGAAACAAAGAGTGAAGATGTTGTTATAGATAAAAAAGTTGAAGAGACTGTAACTGTAGCAACTCCAGAAGTAGTAGCTACAGAAAAAACAGACGCACCGACTGAAACAGTACAAACTGAAGAAAAAACGGTAGAGACAACAGTTGAAACTTCAAAAGAAACAGAAGTCAAAAGTGAAGAAAAACCAAAATCTACTGCAGTAAATAAATTACAAATTTTGAAAACTGTTGAGCCAAAAAAGCGTTCAGGTCTTAAAATTGTTAAAAAGAAAAAACCAAAAGTAGAAGAGGTGACATATAACTCACCATCAAATGCTGCTAAAGTTTCTTCATATGGAAAGATGAGTGCTGATGCACTTGCAGAACTTTCTCAAGGAAAAAAATCTCGTGGTAAATCAACTTATCCTGTACAAAAACAGCAGGGTGGACAGCGCATGGATATCTTTGGCGGTGCTATGGCTGATGTTTCTATGGACTTAGATGGTGAAGAAGTTGTGCTTTTAGATCTTTCAAGTGTAGATCGCGCTGCAATTCCTGAAGAGAAACCACGTCAACCAAGACAACCTCGTCCAGCTGGTCGTAATGGTGGAAAATCTACTGGATTTAGAAAGCGTTCTGTATCTCGTGGTAAACGTACAAAGTATGCCAAAGAGATTATTGAAGAGATTGTTACTCACGTAGAGATTCCTGAAGACATTCGTGTTTATGAATTTGCTGAAAAAGTTAAACGTCCTTTAGTAGATGTTATTAAAGTGCTTTTTAACTTAGGAATGATGGCAACTAAAAATGACTTTTTAGGTAAAGATGAAATTGAAATTTTAGCTGAAGAATTTGAAATAGAAGTTACTACAATTGACCCTAAAGATGCATTTACACAAGAAGCTGAATCTTCAGAAGTAGTTGAAGAAGATCCTAATGCAGTAGAAAGACCTCCAGTAATTACAATTATGGGTCACGTTGATCATGGTAAAACATCTCTACTAGATGCTATTCGTGATGCAAAAGTTACTGATGCTGAAGCCGGTGGAATTACACAACATATTGGTGCATACACAATTGATCAACATGGTAAAAAAATTACATTTATTGATACACCAGGTCATGCGGCATTTAGTTCGATGCGTGAACGTGGAGCACAAGTAACTGATATTATTATTATTGTTGTAGCTGCTGACGATGGTGTTAAACCACAGACTCAAGAAGTTATTGATATTGCTAAAAAATCGGGAGCACCTGTTATTGTTGCATTAAATAAAATGGACAAAGATAGTGCTAATCCTGACTTAGTTAAAGGTCAAATGGCTGAACTAGAGATGACTCCAGTTGATTGGGGTGGGGATGTTGAATTTGTTCCTGTTTCTGCAAAATCTGGAATGGGTCTTGATGCACTATTAGAAACAATTTTAGTAACAGCTGACGTAATGGAACTTAAAGCTAATCCTAATCAATTAGCTAAAGCAGTAGTTGTTGAAAGTTCTGTTGAAAAAGGTCGTGGACCAGTTGCTACAGTAATTGTGAAAAATGGTACTCTTAAAGTTGGAGACAGTGTTGTATGTGGTAGTTCATATGGACGTGTTAAAACTTTAATTGACAATCATAAAAAGAATTTAAAATCTATCACACCAAGTGAAGCAGCAGTTGTTGTTGGACTTAATGAAGTTCCGGCTTCAGGTGAGATGTTAATTGCTATGGACAATGCAAAAGAAGCACGTGAAATTGCTCAAAAACGTTATGAATATGACCGTCATAGAGAACTTTCAATCAGTACAAAATCATCTTATGATGAGTTGACATCAATGATTGCAGAAGGGAAACTTAAATCGCTTAAAGTTGTTCTTAAAACTGATGTTCATGGTACTCTTGAAGCAATTACACGTTCACTTAATGAACTTCGTAATGATGAAGTTAAAGTTCAAGTTATTTCATCAGGTGTTGGTGGGATTACTGAAAACGATGTTGAACTGGTTAACAACTCTGAAAACTGTGTACTTCTTGGATTTAATGTTCGTCCTACTGGTGCCGTTAAAGCAGCTGCTAAACAGAAAAATGTTGAAATCAAAACATACTCTATTATTTATCAATTAATTGATGATATGACTGCATTACTTACGGGTATGATGGATGTTAAATATACTGAAAACAATACGGGTCAAGCTGATGTTAAAGAGGTATTTAAAATTCCTAAAGGTGTTGTTGCAGGTTGTATTGTTGTTGATGGTAAACTTGTTCGTGGTGGACTTGTTCGTGTTATTCGTGAAGGTGTTGTTATCTTTGAGGGTGACCTTACGTCACTTAAACGTTTCAAAGATGATGTTTCAGAAATTGGTAATGGCTATGAATGTGGTGTTGTTATTAGTGGATACGAAGATGTTCAACCGGGTGATGTTATTGAAACATTTGTAAAAGTTGAGCAAAAAGTTTCTCTGTGAATCCTGCCCAAATAAAGGTTAAACGTATTGAATCAGTTTTAATGGAACTGATTCCTGAATCGTTACAAAGCCTTAGTGACTCCCGTTTACGAATGATAGATGTTATTGAAGTTGTCTGTTCTCGTGGTCATAGTGATGCTAAAGTATATATGAATCCTGATGGTTATACTCAAAAAGAACGTAATGAAGTGATGCGTCAACTTCGTAAAGCACGACCTATTATAGAAGAACACTGTCTTCGTGATCAAGGTTGGTTCCGTTCCCCTACACTTACTTTTATTTTTGATGAACAAATTGAAAAAAGTAAAAAAATCGAAGATCTTTTCAAACAAATTTCTAAAAGAAACCCTGAAGAAAATATCGAAAATGTTGAAGTAGATGATGTAAATATAGGAGATAACAATGAGTCTTGAATCAGATATAAAAAATATGGTTGAATCTTTAAATTTGAATTTATATGATGCAGCAATTACCACTGAAGGCGGTGAAACTATTTATCGTATTAGTGTAACTTCTGCTGTTGTTGGAGAAGGAATAAGTTTAGATAAATGCGTTGAGGCAACAAAGCTTATCTCTCCATTATTAGACGTTACTCCACCTGTCTCTGGAGATTATCGCTTAGAAGTAAGTTCTCCAGGTATAGAAAGAAAGTTGAAAACTATACAGCATTTTGCCAACTCAATAGGTGAAAAAACTAAAATTACAACCTTTGAAAAAGAGAAATATCGTGGTACATTATCAAAAGTAGAGGGTAATACTATTATTATGATGGTTGAAGATGACAATAAAAATGAAGTAGAACAAAGTATAGAGTTTGCTGATATTGTTAAAGCTTCTACTTACTTCGAGTGGTAAGTTAACAGAAGCATAAAAGATGGAAGTTAATCACGATTTTTATCTAAATCTCGCTAGAAATGAGGCCTGGAATTATCAAGGCCTTACCTTCCCTAACCCTGCCGTGGGTTGTTTAATTCTTGATAAAAATAAACAGATAATAGCTATTGAATCCCATCATAAAGCGGGTGAAGCTCATGCTGAAGTTAATGCTTTAAAAACTGCTTTTTATGTTTTAACTCGTAATGAAGAAATATTACAACAAAATAGCTCTCAAGAAATTCATAACTTTTTAATAAACTATCATGATAATATTTTTTCAGAATGTACTCTATATGTAACACTTGAACCTTGTTCTCATATTGGAAAGACTCCTTCATGTGCAAACCTTATTGCTGCACTGAAAATTCCTAAAGTTTTTGCAGGGCAAAAAGATAAAAATTTTATTGCTAAAGATGGGGCAGAAAAGCTTAAAAGTGTTACTTTTTTAGATGATAAAAAAAGTGAACAGTTACTTAAACCATTTGTACAACATAATAAACATAGTAATATTGTTATTTTTAAATGGGCACAACGTCTTGATGGAACTATTGATGGTGGAACAATATCTTCAAAGCTATCTCGAGAAATGGTTCATGAAATGCGTAATGTAAGTGATTTAATTGTTATTGGTGGAACAACACTTCGTGAAGATCGTCCAACACTTGATGCAAGACTAGCTAAAGGAAATAATGGCGATAAAGGAGGAAAAGCTCCTGATGTATTAATTTTTAGTGATAATTCTAATATAGATAGAACGATTCCTCTTTTTGATGTTCCTAACAGAAAAATAATTATTGCAAATAACTTTAAATGTTTTAAAGATTATAAAAATATCTTAATAGAAGGTGGTCCTCACCTATTTGAAGTGACTAAAGATATTGTGAATTTTTACTTAGGCTTTGTATCTTTAAAAAGCGGTGGTACAATACCCTTTAATAAAAGCAGTAAAGAATTTAAATTATTACACAGTTATACCAATAGTGAAAATGACCAAATTTTTTGGTTAGAAAATAAATAGGATAAAAAGTGCAAAAACAAGAAAAAATAGTATCAATGTTTGATAATATCGCACCAACTTACGACAAAGCAAATCGTGTTATGAGTATGGGTGTTGATATAAAGTGGCGTAAACAAGCGTGTGATTTGAGTTTTGAATATTACGGTCATGACACTATTGATACTATTGTTGATGTTGCTTGTGGAACGGGTGATATGATGGGGCATTGGAAAAAAAATGCTTCTTTATCTGGTATTGCAATTGATAAGTTAGTAGGAGTAGACCCTTCTACTGGTATGGTTGACGTTGCTCGAGAAAAGTTTCCTAACTTTGAATATCATATTTCAAAAGCTACTGAGATTCCACTTAAAGATTTAAGTAGCGATATTTTAAGTATTTCCTATGGAATTCGTAATGTAGTTGAGAGACACAAAGCTCTTGAAGAATTTAATAGAGTATTAAAACAAAATGGTCTTGTGGTAATTTTAGAATTTATGAAAAATGAAAACCCATCTTTTATAGGGAAAATTCGAGACTTTTATATGAATAATATTTTGCCAAAAATTGGTGGGTATATTTCAAAAAATCGTGAAGCATATGAATATCTACCCAATTCAATAGAAGAGTTTTTAACAGTCTCAAAAATGCAAGATGAACTGAATGAGAGTGGCTTTGATGTACTTTATACTAAAAGTTTTTCTATGGATATCTCGACACTAATAATTGCTAGAAAGCGTTAGACAGTATGCAGACACTCTCTGTTTCTGCACTTAATGAACAGATAAAAAACCTTTTAGAAACTACCTTTGTTCGTACCTATGTTGAAGGTGAACTCTCTCGTATTACGTATCATAACAGTGGACATATCTACTTTAGTATTAAAGATTCAGGCTCCTCTTTGAAGTGCGTGATGTTTCGCGGCAATGCTGCAAAGTTACGTTTTAAACTTGAAGAGGGATTAAAAGTAGTTATTGATGGGGCCATAACACTTTATAAACCTCGTGGAGAGTATCAACTAAATTGCCATATGATTGAACCTTCGGGTCATGGCGCGTTAGCACTTGCGTATGAGCAATTAAAATCAGAGTTACAAGCTAACGGTTTTTTTGAACAAGAACGTAAAAAAGCAATGCCGAAACTTATCAATAAAATGGCACTTATTACTTCTGAAACAGGTGCTGCACTGCAAGATATGTTACGTGTTGCACAAAATAGATGGCCTTTAGTTGAAATCACTATTTTTGATGTATTAGTGCAAGGTGATAGTGCAAAGTACTCAATTGTTGATGCTATTAACTATGCAGACACCAAAGAGTTTGATGTTTTAGTCGTGGCTCGTGGTGGTGGAAGTAAAGAAGATTTATGGGCATTTAATGAACGCATTGTGGCAGAATCAATTTTTGAAGCAAAAACACCGGTTGTCTCAGCTGTTGGACATGAAATAGACACACTAATTAGTGATTATGTGGCAGATTTACGTGCACCCACACCATCAGCAGCTATGGAGATGTTATTACCTGATAAAAATGAGATGTTAATGATGCTAGATTCTATCAGTTCTCAATATAATCACGTATTTTCTCAACAACTGCATCATCATAAAAAAGTATTAATACAGTTAGAAGCAGGGTATAAACGTAACTCTATTGAGCAAAAAATAAAAAACAATTTCGACGTTATAAACGAATTTAAACAACAACTTAGAACTCAAGTATTACATAAAATTGAGATGAAAAAACGAGAACTTCTACCACTACATGATACATTTTCTCGTCATTTGAAATCTGTAGTACAAAACAAGTCATATTATTTGCAACAACTACAAAATAGTTATGAGCTAAATAAGCCAAGTAACAAAAATAAAAAAGGTTTTGTACAAATTAGTAAAGAATCTGAACTTATAAAATTAGAAAATTTGAAAAAAGATGATAGAATAGTTTTAATGGATAGTGAGTTTAAAGCAGAAGCACAAATACTATCACGAAAAAAATATAAATAATATACAAAAAGGTTTTTTATGGAAAGTTTTTTACAAAAAGCAAAAGAGAGTTCACGTGAATTAGCACTTTTAAGTGGTCGCGAAAAAAATAGAATTTTAAAAGAGATGGCAGAAGCACTTCGTCTGAATAGTAAAACTATCATGATAGAAAATGCTAAGGATATACAAGATGCAGACAAAAACAAATTGTCCTCAGCCCTTAAGGATAGACTCCTATTAGATGAAAAACGTATTGATGCTATGGCGGTTGCTATTGAAGAGATAGCCGCATTAAAAGAGCCAGTTGGACGTGTTTTAGAGGGTTGGGTAACCGAAGATGATCTTAAAATTGAGAAAGTAACCATTCCAATTGGTGTCGTTGGTATTATTTATGAGTCACGTCCTAACGTAACCTCAGATACGGCAGCGCTCTGTTTTAAAAGCGCGAATGTTTGTGTTTTAAAAGGTGGTAAAGAAGCGCAATACTCAAATGTCATCATTGCTACGACACTTCAAAGTGTATTAGAAAAAAACAACTTACCAAAAGAGTTAATCTCACTTCTGCCTGATTCATCTCGTGAAGGTGTTGCAAAACTGATTAAAATGGATAAATATGTTGATTTAATTGTACCTCGTGGGGGTGAAGCATTAATTCAATATGTTAGCAGTAACGCAACTGTTGCTGTAGTTAAACATGATAAAGGGCAATGTCACACATATATTGATAGAGACGCAAATATCGAAAATGCAATAAAAATTGCTATTAATGCAAAAGTACAACGTCCTGGTGTTTGTAATTCCATGGAAACACTTTTGATTGATGGATATATTGCACCTGATATCATGATAAAAGTTCAAGAAGCATTTGACAAAGAAAATACTTTGTTAAAAGGATGTGCTGCAACACAAGAGCTCATTGATGTTGAAGTCGCTACAGAAAAAGATTTTGACACCGAATACTTAGCAAATATTTTAAATATTCGTGTAGTTGATGGTGTTAATGGTGCTATTGAACATATTGTTCAACATGGTTCAGGTCACTCTGAAGCGATTATTTCAGACAATATTACTACGGCAGAGACTTTTTTAAATGCAATTGATGCAGCTGCAGTTTATGTCAATGCATCTACACGTTTTACTGATGGCGGTGCTTTTGGTTTTGGGGCTGAAGTTGGAATTAGTACTAACAAGCTACATGCACGTGGGCCAATGGGAATAGAAGGTTTAACAACGTATAAATTTAAAATTTATGGAAAAGGTCAAACTCGTTGAGTCAAAACCCAATAGCTAGTGATACCCTTGTTTCTCTTAATAATTTGAGTTTTGGGTACTCAAAAGATAAACTTTTGTTAAAAGAGTTCTCTTTTGAGTTAAAAAGAGGATCGTTAATAGCTATTGTAGGAAAAAGTGGTGCAGGAAAAAGTACCCTTTTTGAACTAATTTTAAAAAACTTACAACCTCTTCACGGTAGTGTGACAACATCTTCAAAAATTGCTCAAGTTTTTCAAGACCCTTACACCTCTTTTCATCCTAGTTATACACTTTTAAATCAAATATCTGATGTAGCATCATTGGAAAATGTTGAAGAGTATTTAGAGGTAATGCAGCTAGAGTTTAATATTTTAAAAAAGCTTCCTCATGAATTGAGTGGAGGTCAACTTCAACGGGCTTCTATTGTTAGAGCACTTTTAATGCAGCCTGATATTTTACTTTTGGATGAGCCTACTTCTGCGTTAGATAATATTATTCAACTCGAAGTCATGCAACTTTTAGTCAAAAAACTCCCTAAAATAGGAACTCTTCTTATCACTCATGATAGCGCATTGGCATTATGGTGTGCTGATGAAATCATAACTCTTTAATAATAAAGGGCACCTCTAAAAACTACACAAATCAATAAAAAAGCCAAATTTCGATAAAATCTAAAGATATAAATAATAGTGAAGGTTGAAAAATGGCAGGATTATTTGATACAGAATATCATGAGAG
>Ga0233442_1001553_pt1 | contig 17182 bp, 14 predicted proteins | sample SI_123_September_3_FD_182789 | JGI IMG/M metagenome (GOLD analysis project Ga0233442, IMG submission 182789) | Seawater microbial communities from Saanich Inlet, British Columbia, Canada - SI_123_September2016_150_MG | ecosystem: Environmental > Aquatic > Marine > Inlet | place: Canada: British... | reverse complement strand
AAACTATTAAAATAAAGATATTATAAATCTTAATTTAATTTATTTTTATAATTTTACTTCTTTGTTTTTAAAATTCCTCTTACTTAAACTTAGTTAAATTTCTTATAATATCTATTTAAGTTTAAGTAATTCATAATTTAAATTAAAATATTATTAATTTATAAACTATTAAAATAAAGATATTATAAATCTTAATTTAATTTATTTTTATAATTTTACTTCTTTGTTTTTAAAATTCCTCTTACTTAAACTTAGTTAAATTTCTTATAATATCTATTTAAGTTTAAGTAATTCATAATTTAAATTAAAATATTATTAATCAGTAATTTCAATATTGAATATTTTTAATAAGTTAATGTCTAAATTTTTAATATTTTTTTTATTTTCAAATAAACATTCAAATAACAATTTAATTTTATCATTGTTTATTGAATAGTGATATTTTCTTATTTTGTCAATACATATTTGTTTAGATTTGATAAAACATAAATTACCACCGGTTATGTGTTTAATAAATTGTATATAATGCTCGTTTAATTCTTTTAAATTTTTTGGTTTTTCTTTCTTTTTACTAATTATAAATAATGTTTTTAAATGATTATAAAAATTATCATCCATATTTAAAATAACTTTAGTGTTGTTGTCATTATGAAAATTGATGTCAAAAGCTAATATATTATTATCTTTTTCAAATTTTCTCAGAGCAATAATTTTAGAGTATATGTTTTTTATTGTTTTAATATTTTCGGTAGTATTATATAAATTTACTGTTTCTTGATTAAGAATATCAGTTGTTATAAATAACTTTCTAAAATTAAATAAATATTTAAAATTTAAAGAACTTTCAATTATTAATTTATATTTTTTATAATTATTTGGATATAAATTTAAAAAACCAATTCTTTTTTTAATACCATCATATATTGGTTTTGATAATTCTGTTTTATTATCTGTCATATTATTCCATAATGTTAAATCTTCATCAAAATCTATTTCAAGTGTTTTATTTTTTTCTTCTTCTTTTTCATACCATTCAATTTTTATTGATTTATCACAAAAATTATAAAAATTTTCATTATTAATAATATCCGTTTTTTCTTTTAACAATTCTTTCATTCCACTATTTAATCTTTTTTTATCACCGCAACTATATAAATCAAATCCTTCATTTTTTAATATATTTTCAAAGTGAATACATTTATTGGTATTATCAATATTTTTATAATATGAACCTTTACAATATAATTTATAATAAGTGTTTTTACATATTTTAGTTTCTTCATCATTATTATAAACACATAAATTTTGTAATTTAACTTCATTTTCGTTTAAGTTATTTGAATATTGTATTAAATTATTATAATACTCTTCTGTTTCTTTTTCATTATTAAAAATTAAATCATTACTTTCAGCATTTGAATAATATTTAACACCCTTTAAATTTCTTGTTCGTGTGAGTTGTTGGAACATATCGTTACTTGAAATAGTGTGACCATTAATATATAATAATGCTTCTTGTTTTTCATTAATTGTAAAATCAATTCCTGTTTTAATACTTGGTGAATAGAAAACAAATTTTTTATAGAATTGCTTTGAAGCATTTGTAATTTCTATTTTACTATCGACGGTAATTAATATAAACTTGTTCTTTTTATTTTTAAAAATATCAACACAATTATTGTATAATGTTTCAATTATAGTTTTACTATCACATCCAAATAAAAAATATTCATCATTTTTAATTTTTCTGTTTATTTCATTAATAAAAGATTGTTCGTTATTATATTTCATTGCTTCTATTCCTTCATATTTTTTAAATGGGTTTTTAATATATAAACCATTAATGGTTTTTCTTTTATTTAAAAAATCCATTGTTAAATTATTAATATGTGCATCACTGACAATTAATTTTTTGCAATTTAAAATAATATTCATTAAAATTTTATTTGTTTTTTGCAATGATTTATTAAGAGTGTTATTATAAAGATAATTATTAATGAATGAATTGATTTCATCAATATAAACAACATATTCATTCGGATCAGTATTATCAAATATTTTATGTAGTGAATTAATACAACATACAGACATTTCTTGTTTTTTAAATTCACTACTATCTGCTAAATTTTTATAACTAACCAATTCTAATTTTTTATCATCAAATGTTTTAATTTGTTGTTCTCCTAATTTCACAATATCAATAATAGATAAAAATTTAATATTTTTATTATTTTTCTTATATTTATACATAATGACGGCTATTAATGTTGTTTTTCCAGTTCCAGTGGTTCCTTGAGAGACAATAGTGTTATTAATAATAAAGTCGTTATATTTCATATTCATATATGTTATTTCATTTTCATTATTGATTTTAATATTTTGTATGTTAAAATTTTCTGGTATAATTAATTTATCATTATATGGAACATACCTTTTAAAAAAACACATACATTCTTTGGTTTCTTTATTAACCATACATACTAAATAATTTATATTAAGTATTTTTCCTTTGTTATTATTAAAATAAGTTTTATTTTTATTTTCAAATTCTTCTAAAGTAATATCAAGTTCTTCTGTAAATCCTTTTTTATTAAAATTTTTCCATTCATTATATAATTCCTTATTATTATAAAATCCAGTATTATATAAATTTTTAATAACCGTTAAAACATTTAACCAAGGGGTATATTCATTAAACCATTTTTTAGATAATTTATTTAATATAACTTTAATTTCTTCAATTGATATATTATATTTATAACAACTTGAATTGCCTAAAATATCAAAATCAATTTTATCATTTTTATTTTTTGTGTTTTTATAAATTTTAACAGTTTCATTTAAATTAATAATTTCAGTTTTAAATAATTCAACACTATTTTCAAATTTATGTCTTTGAATAATAGTATATTCAACTTTATCATTAATATTACACAATACTAAAGGATTTTCTTCATCTGGTTTACACGAATTAACACATCTCATTTTTTTATTTGCATCATAAATACTTTCATCAAGCATTTTATCATTATTAAATGGTAACATTTTAGAAATGTTTTTATTTTCTAAAACAATTTTATTTAAATATTTAACAAGATTTTTAATTTTATATTTTTCCAATTTATGAGTATAACAAAATAAACGATATGAAAATTTATTTTTACCCCCATAGGTTATTCTGTGATTTCGACAATCCACAAATTTCATTTCATTTAAATTATCATTTTTCATTTCATTTAATTTGTTAATAATGAATGTCTTAATAATAGTTTCAATATCTTTATATTTTTCATTTTTCATTAAATCTTTAAACATAATTTCATTAATTCCACTATCAATATCTATATCAAAATAAATATTAGACATCTCATAACCATCTCCAGTAAATTCATAATAATTTTTTTGTTTATCATTTACAATTTGACTTTTTAAATCTTGTGAAATATTATAATCATTATTAGATTGATTGCTTATTTTTTTTATAAAATCCTTTAAATTAGTTTTATAAAAATCATTTCCACTGTAATCATTTCTAAAATTAATTGTTTGTGGATTCATTTTTAATATATATTTATATAATTATTTTTAAGTTTTTTTATTAAAAATTAATAAAAAAAATTAATTAAACTATAGAATAAAATAAAAGCCACAAATTTTCTATACATTTCAAATCTATTAATAATAAATCTATTAAAACTAAACAATTTTTCTTTTATAAAGATGGTAATGTTATACATTTTAGCAATTAAAAAATTTAATTAAATATATTGATGTATTTATTATTAAATCTTAATGTCTTTACTCACTGGTATTTTTGAAAATCATAAATTACATATTGATAATTATGACAAAAATAAACATAAAAATAAAATTAAATGTATTGCTTGTAATAATTTAATTCTTGCTAAAAAAGGCTCAATTTATGCACACCATTATGCACATCATACTAATGATGAATGTGTTATTAAACGAGATAAAGATATTAAAACTAAATGGCATATGATGTGGCAAAATATTTCTATAGATTGTTTTATTGAAAAAATTATTACTAAAAATAATAAAACATATATTGCTGACATTGTTAATGATGATGATATTATAATTGAAATACAAAGTTCCACATTATCATTAGAAGATATTCAAAGTAGAGAAAATTTTTATAATAATTTAATATGGATTTTAAATGGCAATGATGCTGTTAAAGTTAATAATAATAATGAAGAACATTTATGTATTCGTTCTAACTTACTTTTTACAACCACTAATAATTATTTAATTGTTAAATTTACTAAAAAATTTTGGAGAAATATAACTAAACCTAAATATGTTGATGTTGGTGATTGTTTATATAAAATTATTACATATATTGATAATGATTTTTATATATGTCAAATATTAGATTATACTGCTTTTTTTAATATATATTTTAATGGTATATTAAAAAAATCTTCTAATGAAACTAATGAAATTATATTAAATGGTAATAAATATCCTAAAGATGAGTATATTGTTAAAAAAATACCCGCTGAAAATTTTAATAGTTTTTATACTAAAAAAGATGTTTTTTATTCCGAAAATGATAATTTATTTTATGGTTATGGAACTTATGATATACGAGGTGGTTTATATAAATTAGGTTATAGATTTGATAAATATACTAAAAAATGGATTTTTTAAATTAAATATTACTAAATAAATAATCTTACATATATTAAAATAATTATAACTTAATATAATATCTTCTATTTTTAATCATTCAAAATATACATATAGAACCATCTATTTTCTTTATTATTTTCTACACTTTTTATATGTAAATTCTTTTCATCTATATATTCTTTTATTTTTTCATATCTTTCTATACTTTCTGATATTATCATCTCTCCATTATATCTTAATACTCTTATTGCCTCATTTATATATTCTTTCCAATTTGAACCCATCAAACTTTGACTAAATATACATATATCAACACTCTCATTTTCATCTTGCAAATTACTTATATCACATTCTATTGAACCATTATAACTCACATAATCATATCCTTCAATATCAAATTTTGTATTATTCTTAAATTTTTCCTTTATTAAATTTCTACCACAACCTAAATCTAATATTTTTAATTTTCTATTCTTTTTTGTTTCTAAATATTTAATAATTTTATTTAATGGTATTTCATCCTGATTATCATAACCCAAAAAGCTTACATCTCTATTATCATGATATTTATGCCACAATTTATTATTCTCAAACATCTCTTTTGTTATTTTTGAATTTTGTATTGACATCTTTTTTGTTATTTCCTGATATTCTGATAATTCTCTTTTTATTTTTTCTTTATCATTATCTATTTTTTTTTCTTCATCTTCCTTTAATTTTATTTTAGTTGATTTTTTAACTATTTTTCTTATTATCAATTGTCATATCAACATTATTTAAATAATTTATAAATATTTTATAAAAGTCTTGAAAACTTTCTGATATAAAAGAAATACCTTTAAATAAAGGTGAATATACCGATTTTTTATTTTTTAAATCTTTAACTCCCTCCATACTCGTATTTAATTTACTATATTTCTATTGAGAATATGGAGGGTCTTACTAATAATGGATTTACATTCTTTGTTAATAATATTTCTTTTTTATTTACTTATATACCTCTTTTATTTAAAAATTCTATTAAATCTTTTATTATTTCCTCTATCTTGCAATCTTTTAATTTATCTATATCCATTATGAATTTTATCCTTTCATCTTTCTTTATTATTTTTAATATTTTTTATATACCAAGTTCTTAACATATATCATAAGTATAAACTGGTATTTCGTATCTCCAATTATCGTTATAAGTTACACCATCGTAACCAAATTCTAATTTAATATTACTTATTGCAGAAAATTCTATACTACAAAAGTCATTTTTCAAACATACTTTCAAAAGAATATCTACAGTAAATTTAGTGACAATCCCATAAAAATCATATTCAAAACTAAATTTTTCAAGAAAAACTTCTATATCACCAGCATCATCAACAGTTGCTTCCGCGTCTTTAATAGTATAATCAAATATAGAAATACCACCACCTAAAATATCTATCTTACAATTTACTTTAAGTTCTAAATTATTAATAGCATCTCTAAAATCAACAAATGTATCATTTGTATACACTATAGTATCAATTGAAAAATTTGTAAATTTAAATTGTATATCTGGATAAACCGGAATAGCTAAATCCTCATAACACCAGTTTGGAGACCAAATATAACATGTACACTTATTTTTACATGACTTCCAACCGCACCATTTAGTACAAACTTCATTTGCACAGCTCCAATCACCACAAGGATAAGGCATAGCAAATAATTCTAAAGTATATGCAGGAATAGTAAAGTCAAATTCTTGTAGGGGAATACTAAATTCAATAATTTTATTTTCACCAGCTCCAAATTGAAAGTTAATACACTCAGCCATTATATTATTAATATATATATTTATTACAGTTATAATTTATTATATATATTATTTTATATATGCCTTGTAATTGTAACCAAATTGTTTCAGAAAATAATTTCATTAATAATGAAACAAATAATAGTTCAAAAAAATGTTCAAACAGTAAAACCCCTTTTGAATTATTTTGTTCTAAATTAACTTCTTCCAAAATTAAAACTTTTTCCGAAAAATCTGATAATAATAATTTATTTGATGTTAAATTATTTGTAAAACCCATTATAGATCAAATTAAAAAGTTCAGTAATGGAAAATTAGCTATAACTACCCAACAACAATTACTTAAGAGTGATACATTTTTTGTTGAAAATTATGAAACACTAAATGGGCAAATACCTTTACCTATTGTTGTAAATTCAGATAACATTAAAGAAAAAGAGTTTATTGTTATGTATAAACAGATTTTTATTACAGGTAAATTTCATGTCTCTATATTAAATAAATTATTTGAATTTAATTTACCTACGATTTATCAAAAACCTTCAAATGGTATGATTCTTACATATTTATTTGATTTAATTAGACAATTCATTAGTTTTTATCAATTTCAAGTATCCATTGTTAATGCTGAAAATAAAAAAAATAGCTCTAGAAATGGTATTATATTTAATTTTGTAGAAAAAAAATTAAAAGAAACACCATCTTTAATATCTTCAAATATAGGCATTAATGATATTCCAGTAGTTAGTTATTACAAAAAATTTTATAAAAAAGATTAATAACATTTAAAAAAAATATGTATATTTATATATTTAATTTTTAATAATAGTATTTTAATTTAACAAAAAACTACTTATAATAATTTTTATTAAAATTTATTAAATTTATTTATATTTTTATTTATTTTTTTCAGATAATAAAAAATACGTTTGTATTTTTTATTTAATTTATATTAATAATATTATATGAATTCATATTCTAATATTATTATTGGTTCTGGACCTTCTGGATTACAATTAGGATATTATTTTGAAAAATATAATATTAATTATGTTATTTTAGAAAAAAATTCTATTTCAGGAAGTTTTTTTGATAATTATCCACATTCTGGTGAATTAATATCTATTAATAAAGTATTTACTAGTAATGATAATCCTGATTTTAATTTAAGACATGATTGGAATTCATTATTAAATGATGATGAATTCTTATTTAAAGAATATTCTAAAAAATTTTATCCAAATAAAGAAGATTTAGTTAAATATTTAAATGATTTTGCAATTAAATTTAAATTAAATATTAAATATAATACTAATATTGTTAATATAAATAAATATAATAATAATTTTATTTTGAAAGATGATAATGATAATATATATAAATGTAATAAACTAATTATTGCAACAGGATTAAATAAAAATAATTATCCTGAATTTACTTATATTGATCCAAATATAAGTAATGATAAAATTAAACATTATATGGATTTTCCTAAAAATTTTTTTAAACAAAAAGATAATTTAAAAAAATATGAAAATAAAAAAGTTATGATTGTTGGAAAAGGTAATTCTTCTTTTGAATTAGCTAATATTTTAAATGAATATTGTTCTTCATTATTCATTATTGGTAATAATAATAATAAAGAAATTATTGAAAATTCTTCAATTGTTACTAAATATACCGGAAGTTTACGAGCTAAATATTTTGGATTTTTAGATACATTTTATTTAAAATCTTTAAATGCTATTCCATCGGATCATAATATTACACCTAAAAATATTGTTTTATTTAATTATAATTCTAATATTTCATGGACTTGGAATCGTAATATAACTAAAAATAGCAGAATATTTAATTCTTTTATTAATAAATTAAAAAAAGAATTTGAAAATGAAGATTCTTATACACATACAAATTATTATCAAATTATATTATGTACTGGTACTTCATTTGATAATACAATATTTAATTTTGATATTGAAAAAGTCTTTAATAATAAATTTCCTAAAATTAAAAATAATTATGAATCTACCAATGTAAATAATTTATATTTTATTGGTTCTTTAATGCATAGTCAAGATTTTAAACAAAGTTCCGGAGGATTTATTCATGGTTTTAGATATTTAATTAAATTATTTATGAATATTAATTTTGATATTCCTTATAATATTAAAATTTTTAATTATAATAATGATTTAAAATTATTATATTCGGATATAACTAAATATATACAAAATAGAGTTAATACTTCTTCATCACTATATCAAATGCACGGTGTATTATGCGACTTTTATTTTTATAATGAAAATACTAAAAAAATATATTATTATCATGATATTAAACCTGATATTATTGATTCTATTATATATAAATATAAAATTGTTTCATATACAATAATTCAATTCAAATTTGGTAAAATTGATAATTTTGATATAAGACAATTAAATACTTTTTCTGAAAAATTACCCAAATTATTACATATTGAATTTAAATTTATATATTTAGATGAAAGAACTAACTCTGATAATATTCTTGGTGAAGATTTATTTAGTTATTTTACTAGTGATAAATTTTATAATCAAATATATAATTCAGTTAAAATGTCTCCATTAATATTATAAATGCATATTTATATAAGTTATAAAACCAACTAAAATATATCTTATTCCTTTTTTAATTTTTTTTCCACCATGATATTTTTGACCACAATGTATTAAAATATCTCCTTTATCTATTTCATATATAATATTTTTACCTTCATTTTGCATTATTGTTCCACCACCTTCAAATTCATCTTTATTATTTAAAAGTATATTAAATGATATTAATGAACCATCTTTATGCATTTTTAATTCATTTTGACCATCATGTTCATATTTTACTATAAAACAATCTTCACAAGACATAAAATATTTATCTAAATTATATTTTTTACTTGCTATATCAAATATATTTTGATATATAACATTATTTATATAATTATATATTTTTACTATATTTTTTATTGGTATATCTTTTGTTGGATAACTTTTATGTCTATTATTCGTCCATTTATTTTCTAATGCATATTCTTCTACATTTTTTATTATCCAATCACATATATTTTCTTTTATTAAATTTTTTATACAATATTCTTTATTTAAAATACTATTATATTTTAAATTACTTATATAATATGCAATTTTTTTTTTTTCATTATCTATACATTTTTGTACATTATCTTCTTTTATTATATTCATAATATAATATATTATATTATTTTTAATAATTATTCATAATACATTTTATAAAAATAAACAAGAATTAAAAACTTTCATTAAAAATATTTATAAAAGCCAAAAATTTACTATATATTACAAATCTATTGAAACTAAACAATTATTATTTTATAAAATTAAAATTATTAAAAATTTATTTATTATATATAAATTACATGAATTATAATAACATAGAATACTATAATATAAAAAAAATTAATTACACAGATTTAAATATACAAAAATTAAATAATGAACCTATAATTTTTATAAGTGATGATTTAATAGAACAAGCTAATTTTGAAAAAATTTTGGAAAATTATAATTTTGATTATTCTATTACTGATAATGTAAAAACTATAAAAGGTAATATAAAAATTAAAAACTTAGATAATAAAAATAAATATATATTTCATAATTTTAAAAATAATATTGAATTAATTAACAAAATTATAGAATTTCCTGATTTAAAACAATTAAGAATATTAAATATTTATAAAGGTTTTAAAAATAGTGGTTGTAATATACATTGTCATTCACCTGCTTTAAATTATTTAATAAATGGTAAAAAATTATGGTTAATGTTCCCAAATAATTTAAATAATATAAATTTTTTAAAAAAAAATAATTTTGTATATGGTAAAATTAATGAAAGAGCTAAAATATGGTTTGAAAAAAATTATAATTTATTAAAAAATAATATTATTGGATTAAAAATTTTTATTCAAAATAAAAAAAATGTTGTTTATATACCAAATAATTATTTTCATATGATTATTAATTTAGAAAATGTTATTGGTGTTGTTTATTCATGGATTGATAATAAATAATTTAAATTAATATTTAATAATAAACAATCTAAAATTAATATTTAATAATAAACAATTTTAAATTGTATTGGGTATAATACAGTTAATAGTAATATATTAAATATATAATATAATGACTTCAATATATAAAATAAATCCAATAAATATTATAGATAATGAAAATATTATAAATTTAATAGAAACTCATAAAAATCATTTTTTTTTAGATACACACAAAGAAAAATATAATATATTAGAAAAATATATTTATGATTTAGCTGTATTTAATTTAAAAGATAAAAATATTAATGATTATTATATTGAATGTTGGTTTAAAAATGATATTCAAGATTTAAATATTTATAACTATTCTCATGAATTACATTATGATAAAGATGAAAAATTATTTGATACAAAAAATATAATGCTGAACCCTTTTATATCAACAATAACATATTTAAATGATCATGATTATTCGACATTAATTACTGATGTTGAATATGATGATGAAATAAATAATAATATTAAAGATAAATTAAATATTTCAATATTTAATTCAAATAAATATAATCATATTTCCTTTAATCCTAAAAAAAAACATGGAGCTATTGATTTAATTAATTATAAAACACCACTAAATAAAAGATATTTATTTATGTTTAATATATGGGAAAAAAATATAAAAATTAATAATGAAAATTCTACAATTAATAATGTTCAACTTTATACTATAATTAATGATAATAATATTTTTACTAAAAATGATGTATTATTTAATATTAATGAAATAGATATTAAAGATATTTATATTGATAATAATATTTTTAATTTTAAAACAATTCAAGATATTATAAGTAGAAAAATAAATATTAAATATATATTAAAAAATATAATAAAAGAATTTAATTTTAATAAAAATGAAAATTATATCATTAAAAATTCAAATGATACAAATTATATAGAAATATATGATAATATAATTGATGATAATAATATTAATAAAATAATTAATTATTATAAAACTGAAAAACCAAATATTTTAAAAACAAATCCAATTATTAATAGACAAGAAGAAATAAATGATCCTATCGGAAAATTTATTGATAATATTCTTAAAAAATTAAATGACGACACAAAATATATTGAAATTTGGTATCATACAAATGAAACAAATAGTGGAAATAATAATTTACATGTTGATTGTGATGATTACTTATTAAAAATAAATAATACTTTGTGTTTGCCTAATAATTCACATATTGTTTATTTAGATAATCATAAATATTCTCCCACACATGTAATTAATGATAATAATTTAATTTTTATTCCAAATAGAAAAGGTAGATTATTAAGATTTGATGGTAAATTATTTCATGGTATTAGTTTACCAATTGAAAATCAATTAATTAAAAATCAATTACAACAAAAATTTATAAAAAGACATGTATTATTATTTAATACATGGAGTGAAAAAAATATTTCAAATACATATATAAAATTTTCTAATGATATACTTATTATGCATGATAAATGGATTAAACAAAATATAAAAAATAACATAATTAATACTATTAAAAATAATATTAATCCTAATGATAATATATTATGGAAAAAACTTAATATTAATAATTTTAATATTACAAATAATACAAAAAAAATTAAATTATATTTTGCTAGAAATAAAATAGAAATTATTCAAGAAAATAAAGTTAATTCTTATTTATTTAAAAATAAAAATATTGAAAATCGTAATGTTGAATTATTATTATCTGATGAAATAATTTCATTTTTCCAAAATGAAATTAAAAATCCATATTTATTTAATTTTAAAATATTATAAATTTTTTTTTAATATTATATATTATTCTCTAAATATATATACTACTACTTTATATTTATAATAATCTTTATAACCTTCCTAAGAAAATAACATACTATTCCATAAAAATTATAACTAAATTTCCATCATTATTTATTTTCAACATTTGACTATCAAAATTATGTTCATATAAAGTAATATTTTTAACTATATATTTTTAAATTACTAAAAATATTGATATCTAATTTAAGAATTACATCTTCAAAATTTTTAAATTTATTATTTGTAATAAGCATTATATTAAATTTCTTTAAAATTAAATGTTATATTATCACATATAGGTATATCTACATCTTTATAATACTAATCGAATGTCCGTCCATAGATAACATACATACTTTTGTTTAATTTAATGATTTTTTATTTTATACATATTTTTATCTATAAAATAAAATTACTACATAGATATTAAATAATTATATAATATATAATTATATAAAGATAATATTTTATATTATCTTTATATAATGTGTACAATTAATCATGATAAAAAAGCTATTTTTATTAATATTCCTAAAACTGGAAGAACATACATTTCTGAAAATTTAGTCAAATATTATGGTTTTACTGAATATTTAGATGGTGATTATGAAGATGAATATACATTAGAACAAATTGAAAATGAAACATTTGATATAAATAAAATTAACTCAAAAAAAACTTTTTTTAATAAAGATATTGGTATTATTAATTATTTTAAAAATTCAAAATATCTAAATAAAAAAATTAATTTAAATGATGATAAATGGAAAGACTATTTTAAATTTTGTTTTGTAAGAAATCCTTATGATCGTGTTGTTTCTGGTTATGAATATGTAATTGCTAAATCTATGCAAAAAGCTGAAATTTTTAAATCAAAACGAAGTTCTTTACAAATAACACCATTACCATTTGAACAATTTTTAAATCAAAATAAAACTTCTTTTAATGATTTTAATTATATTCATGTTTTTAGAAATCAAACATTTCAAATTATTGATGAAAATAATAATATATTTGTTGATTATATTGCAAAATATGAAAATATTGAAGATGACTTTAGATATATACTTAAAAAAATTGGTTTTTCTGATGATGAAATCGAACATGAAACAGAACCTCTTAATGTTACTAATCATGAACATTTTAAATATTATTATGAAAATAATAATATTTTAAATATTATAAATAACTTATATAATGAAGATTTTGATAATTTTAATTATATTAAATATGATAATTATACAGATATGGTAAACTTATAAATTATAATTATATTCATTATACCCTTCTTATTCATAATTTTTATCATAATCAATTTCTTTATTATTTGATAAATTTAATGATAATTGTTTGTTTGTTTGTTTTTATAATTAATAATAAAATTTTATTACATAATTTTTGTTTTAATTATATTTTAATAAAAATTTTCTATTTAATTTAATATATCTTAATTCTTTACATTCATTTTTTAAGTTCTTTATTTGTGTTAATTAAATTATTAAATTCTTCATTTAATTCTAATAAATATGTATTATAATAATGTTTATCATAAAATTTAAAAGTAATTATATCTATATCAATAATTGTATTTAATTTAAATTCTTCATTATCTACAGTGTGTTTAAAAGTTTCCATATTTAATTTTTATTAAATTTATAAATAAATTTTTTCAATTTTTATTTTATTAAATATTCATTTTCAATATATTTTTCAATTAATTTATCAACAAAATGTTTTCCATAAATTGTTTCATAATCAATAGTAATACTATTTTTATCAGTGAAATTATCAAAAATATTTTTATTATATGAAATATAAACACATAATTTTTCTTTAATTAATTCAAACATTCTTTTATTTGTTGTAATACAATTTATATTAAATTTATTTTCTTTAGAAATAATTTTATTAATTATATTTAATAATGAAACCTCTTTTAAATTGTTGATACTAAAATTATAAATTAATTCTTCATATATATTACATCCAACAGTATTTATTTCATATGTATCATTCAAATAATTCTCATAAGTTTTAATATAAAGATTATTTAATTTTGAAAATAATTCATTAATTTTTGTTATAATATTTTTAAAAATTAAATTATTTTTTAAATCAAAATATTCAATGTCTAATTCTTTAGTATCCCAATCAAATATATCAGGTGTTACATTAATTATATCTATAAATGTTGATAATTCTTTTAAAATATTATTATCAATTATTTCACCTTTCACATCAAATTTATCATTGTATATTATTTTAAACTTATAGAAATCAAAATTTAACAATTTTATATTATAATATATGAGATTTATAAAATCTTCAAAAATATGAAATTCATCATCAAGTGATTTTTCTATATTTTTAAATAATTTATTATCATAATTTTTATTAATCTTTTCATTATTAAATATTGTTGAGTTTTCATTAATCATAATATCATTTATAATAATATTTAAAATTTCGTCATTATCATAATAATTAATGGTATTGTATATTTTATTTTCATACTCCTTTATATCTTTTTCATGTTCTTCCTCAATTAATTTTTTATAATTATATATTTTTTCAAAATTAATTATATTTTTATTAATAAAATTATTAATATCAAATTTACAAATTTCAATTTTAAAAAATAATTCATTGCAATAAAAATTAATTTTTTCTTTAAATATTTCAATATTCAAATTATCAATTGATAATATTTTATTAATTATATTATGTTTTTCTTCTTTAATAAATTCTGTTGCTTTAATATGACATTTATTTATATTATGAAAAAATTCATTTAGTATATTTGAAAAATTTATATTTATTTGTTCTTCAATTAATGAATTATCAATTTCTTCAAATTTATTTTTAAATTTTTCTATTATATTATTAATTTTATTAATTTGTTTTTCATTTTCATTTATTGATTTTTGATATTTAGTAATCATAATTTTTTCATAAATAGATTTATCAATATTATCAAAAAAATCTTTAAAACGCTGATTAATTAATAATGTGTAATAGTCATAATTTTCAAAAGTTATAATTTCATTATTATTAATTTGCTCAACTGTTTTTTGCATATGAATTAATAAATTATTAATATCATTTGTATTATTATTTATATTACTTAAAATTTCATCAAAACAAAATTTAAAGTTATATTCATCAATATCATCATATAATATTGAATATTCTTTATTATTAATAGTGTGTTGTTCTCTTTTACCCATTGGTTCAGTGAAAAATGCTTTAATATCAGGAAATAATTTTTTAATTGCTTTACGAACATTATCATATTGGTCATTTCTATTTTCAAATGTTCTTTCTAATATTTCATTAACATCTGAATCTAAATTATAATCTCTCATTCTAAAATAAAGAATTGGTTTATTAATTTTGTTGTTTTCTTGAATACAATTTGAAACTAAACACAAAGAAGTTAATGTATTCAGAGTTTGATTATTAATTATATTAACATCGTGATATATAATTATATTAGATATAGAATAAACGAAAGATAATAATTTATCATCATTTTTTGAATCTTCATAATTTAAACCTTGACAATCTAAAATTATTAATTTTATGTCTTTAAAATCAAAAATAATATAATCAATTCCTTTTGTGCAATGTTCTGATTTTGAAGATGTAAAAGCAATATATTTATTATCATTAAAAATATAACTAATTAAACCATTAATAAATGTTGATTTTCCAACACGAGCACAACCAAGCATTGAAATAATAAATGTTTTTTTTGTTGTTTTAATATTAATGTCATTTAAAATTAATTTTGTTTTATTAATTGAAATCAACTTGTCACTTTGAATATTCATTTTTCTCAAAATAGTATTTTTAATAATTTTATAATTTTGTTATTTCAATTTTTATTTATAAAACTATTTCACATATCTAAATTAATTATTTCATTATAAAAATATTTTATTGAATATTTTGAAACTAATATTTTCTTAAGAAAATTTTATAAAAATAGATTTGATAATGTTCGTAATATCATTCTTTATTGGAAACTTATTAATGCTGTATAATGTTGATTTTTATATGTAATTATATTATTATATGTAATTTTATAATCTTTAAAATTTTTAAAATCATCTATATATTTATAATATCTACCACATTTAATAGTTTTAAGATTTTTTGGTATTTTTTTTATTTTTAATTTGTAATTAAACAATTCTAAATATTCAATTGAATTTGGAAGATTATTTAATTCTTTTGTATAATTATAAATGTATAGTTTTTTAATACTATTTGGCAAATTATTTAAATTAAAAATATCTTTGTGATAATCACAATTTATTTTAACAATTTCAACACCTCTTTTATTTAAAAATTCTATTAAATCTTTTATTATTTCCTCTATTTTACAACCTTTTAATTTATCTATATTCATTATGAATTTTATTCTTTCATCCTTTTTTATTATTTCATGATAGTTTTCCTTCTTTTTTAATTTTTCTAATAATTCCTCTATAGTATAACTCTCTTTTTTTCTACTTTCCTGATTGTATTTTTTTATATTATATATATTATAAAATTCCATTATATATAAATAGGTATATATAATTATACTATAATAAAAAAATTATTTTTAACCGAAAATATATAAAAATGAATTTATTATTTAAAAAATATTTTATATCATTATTTTAATGGCTAATAATATAAAAAAAAGAAATAAACCTTCTAAAGAAGAACATTATAAAAATGAAAGAGAAGAATTTTTAAATGAACTTAATAATTTTTTAGATTTAACAGATGATAATAACACATTATTTTCTAA
>Ga0233442_1001538_pt1 | contig 17309 bp, 20 predicted proteins | sample SI_123_September_3_FD_182789 | JGI IMG/M metagenome (GOLD analysis project Ga0233442, IMG submission 182789) | Seawater microbial communities from Saanich Inlet, British Columbia, Canada - SI_123_September2016_150_MG | ecosystem: Environmental > Aquatic > Marine > Inlet | place: Canada: British... | reverse complement strand
TATGCCAATAGGGCTGATACGGGGTTTTCTGGGCACAGAGAAAGCTTTATTAATTGCGTTATTGATTATGATTGTACAGAAAGATTGTAGCTTGTTATTATTTAATTTACACTGACCCCTTTATACAATCAATCCAACAGACACTGGCAGTAAAAACACCTTTTTATCAAAAGCTTTTTCAATTTTTCTTAATAGCCGGGTTGTAGATAAGTCTTCCCTATCAGAAACAAGAAACACTTCATTAGCAGCATTTTTATGAGTAACACAGGTAATAATAAAATCAACCAAATTATCAATCGCCACCAAAGAGCGGGAGTTACCCACTAAACCAAGAGGCAAAGGCATGGGATATTTTTTACTTGCCCAACTCATCAATCTGCCAAAATTTCCCGGTGCATTCACACCATAAACTAACGGTGGACGAATCGTGACCACCTCTAAATCAGTCTTTTTGGTCAATTTAAAAAGACCCTGTTCTGCTTCATGTTTAGAAATAGCATAAGGCTCTTGAGGATTAGGAGTGTCTGATTCTAAAAAAGGCTTGGAATTGTGGTTGCCATTAACCCTAATTGAACTTAAAAATACAAATCTATTCACGCCAGCGGCGGCGGCCTGTCTGGCTAGGTTTAGCGTTAAATCAGTATTGATCAATCGAAACTCATCTAGCACAGAGGCTTTGTTTTTATCAATCACATGAGCTTTACCCGCCAAATGAATAACACAATCAATTTCAGAAAGGCTAGCGGAGAAATCAGGATTACTTTCAAAGTCCCCTACTACAAACTGTTTAACTTCATTAGGAAATAAACTAGTTTTATGACGAACAGCTATTGACACACAGAAGTTTTGTTTTAATAATTCTAAAACTAAAAATTTACCAATAAATCCCGTTGCACCTGTAAGTAATACTTTCATTTATTGATAGGGTGTATTATATTTGCCCAAAATCTTCTCAAAATCCTTTACCATATCAAGCTGTGTAGCTAGTGTCTGTATCATCAAATTATAATTTTCTAATCATTGAATAAATAAAGGTGGAAATTTTTTCAGGTAACATTCTAATAGAAAACCTTATAATAACATTTGTAGAAAATTCAAACCAACTTAAAAAACCCAGCTTAAGCATTTTTCTTTGAAGTTTCAACTCACTAAGTGCATATTTCAAACCCCTTCTTCTTTCTAATTGGCCAACACCAGCGCGCACATTAACCAAAGACTCTTGTATATTATAAAACTTAGCACCTGACTGAATTAGCCTAACAAAAAGATAGTAATCTTCAATCCACATCATTTTTTGATAACCACCAGATCTAATAACCGCTGTCTTCTTAAACATTATACTCACATGATTCATTGGACTTCTAGATTTTGAAAACTTCACAATATCGTGATGCAGTTTTGGCACTCTTCTAGCTGCTTTAATCATTCCCTCCGCACCTTCAAACTCATTTATCCACGCGCCACAAACATCAATATCATTCTCTTTAAAGGCATTTAATTGTTTTTCAAATCTATCTGAAAATGAAATATCATCTGTATCCATAATAGCTACGAGCTCAAAACTACATTTATCCATCCCTGAATTTTTAGCATCGCCAGTGCCTATATTTTTTTCTAACGATACAACTTGAAAAACCTTACCAAGCTTAGCCTTCCATAGGCTAATAGAACTATACAATTCATCAGTTAAAGGGCCATCTTCAACAAGAACTATTTCACTTGGTCGAACAGTCTGCTGATCCCAGATACTATACATGGCTCTATCAAAATACAGCGGGGTTTCTTTATGATAGATTGACATCAATACAGAAAATTGGGGACTGTTACTTGAAATGTGTTGATTAGTGGTAGTCATTGCAAGGCAATCCTTCGTAAAAATTTATAGAAATTTACACTTAACACTTTCTTTAGAAAAGATTTAATAATATCTTTACACTTCCATTCAAATCTAGTACTAATTGAGCATTTTAAGATTTTATCTACGTCATTAAAACTCATTGTTTTATTTATAGAGTTTCTAGGCGCTATTAATGAATCTGTCGCAATAACACCATGATTAGACAAAAAACACTTTTGATAGCCACATTTAATTGCTAATTTCACCAGTTTAATATTATAAAAACCAAAAGGAAAAGCAAAAAAAATCACATTTTTATTAATTTTATTGGTAATTATTTTTTTAGAGTTGATAAACTCTTGCTTAGCTTCATCACTACTAATCTTAGTCATGTTTGGATGTGAGTCGCTATGAGATCCAATACACATACCGTAATCGCTCATTTCTTGTACCATAACCCAATTAACATATCCTTCTTTACCAACTGTTTGAGGATTGATAAAAAAAGTGGCCTTAATATTTTGCTCTTTAAGTCGTGGAAAAACAACATTGTAATCAGATGCATATCCATCATCAAATGTTATTAAATAATAAATTCTGTCACTCTTTACCTTGACTTTATCAACATCTTCCGCAGTAATATATTTACTAGAATCTTTACTTAAAATCTTATCAAATGATGCTATTGTAATATCTTCAAAATCAATACAATTGGATTCTACCACTCTGTGCAAAACAATAGGAATAATCATAACTTACCTTTTAAACCTTTTAAACTCTTGACGAATAAAAGACAAAATATTTTTAATTTTCATAGCAGTATTAAACAAAAATTGTACAAATGGTTTCATCAATATATACCTCTTATACTCTACATCATTACCACCAAAACTCCTCTTAAACTTATCAATAGAAGAAATACCAAGTCCTCCAAAATTATATTGTTTAATATTATTAGTAGAGGCAAATTTTATTACCTCCCAATGCATTAAATTATTTGCACCATATTTATTGCCGATCTGTGTAGAGGTTCCACTAATAAAGTTGATTTCATTATTGTTGAACATAAATATTCCCATAGCTACTACTTTCGATTCTTTTTCTATGGACAAGAACAATAAATTATTAGAGGCGATCAAACTATCAACTAAGAAAGTATAAAATTCTTTAGAATGAGGGGGTTTATTCCCTGATTTCTTAAAAGTCTCTTCTAACATACTGTAAAAAAGATCGACATTATGTTTCTTGGAGTCTAAAAAATTTGCTACAAGATCGAACTTTTCTGCCTTTCTAACAAGGTTCCTTGCCCTGCCCTGCATGCCATTCCATAGCACATCTTCACTCAAATTGGTTTTTAAAATACTGGTGGAAGGAGTTTCCACTAAAAAATCAGCCGCATTTAAACCATTAAATATCTGATGGTTTGCATAGGTGAACTCTATCCAATCCGCACCATTCTTTAATAAAAATAACAACACTTTTTTTATGTATATTTGTTGGAAATTTGTATCAACATCCTCTGAAAGGACTATCGGATCTATATGCGGCGTATGCGTACCCCTCAAAGGACTACCAACCCGTAAAAAAGGACCTAACTTATGAAAAAATAATGGCATTAATAATTTATTATTGCCATTATCACTGAGCAATAGCAACTTGCATTCTTTGCCAAACCCTTTTTCTACAATATTCCACCAAAAATATTCTTGAAATGGGAGTAAATCCAAGCCATTAATAATTTTTTTTGCACTATCAATACTTATGAATGAAATTTCTATCATATTTTATATTTTATATTTTACGTTCAAATAAAAACCAATTACTCACCGCTGCCACCCAGATAAAACTTGAATGATATAGTTAATTTGTTTGCTGCCTATACTTTGATGTATAGGTAATAATACTAATTTTTTATCAAAAAGAATCGCATTTGGATACCGACTAGCGTTTTGCATCACTTCTTCTGGCATTTCTTCACTAGGCCATTGCCATACACCAATACCTTGCAACCTTAAATAATCAGATAGTCCGCCCTCGCTATCATAAATGATACAAGCTTGAGGAATGATATCATCTTCAATAGACTCGACAAATAAGCTAAACCCGAGACTTACGAGCGCTTGGCTTAGTTGATTAAAATTATTGGAAATTTTACACTGTGCACTTTGTAAATATTTTTTCTTACCTAAATATTTCTTTAACTGCCCTGATGGTTGACATGCTTCAACATTAAAATCATGTGCTTCAGTATTTATTTTGCCACGTAGTTTAATTTTAATATTGTTAATTAACTGGCTATAGATATTGATACCAAGTACCGTTACCAGTTTTTCAAACAAGCGTAATACTAAATACCTAATATCGCCTACTATAGACACACATTGACTGTTGCATGTTTTAATTGGGTTGTATTCATCATTATTAATTTTTAACACGCCACCATCAACAATTGGCAAACTCTTGCGTATGCTCAAAATCTCAATATCGCCCTTAACGGAGTCTTTATCACGTAATAATTGCGACATAAAACTATGTGAAGCATCCTCTACCACTTTGACACCATACTCTTGACAAATATTGACAACCTTGTCAATATTTTGCATCAAGCCAAAATAATGTACTATTAACAACGCTTTGATTGATTTATCTTTCACAAACATTTTCTTAATTGCATCAACAGGTAATTCTAAGTCTTTACCTATATCAACAAATACTAGATCAAACCCATAAGCTTGCAATGGCTGAATTGCGGATTTGCATATATAGGCTGGCACAATTATGTTATCACCCTTCTGTAGCCCTAAAGCAATCAACCCAGACAGCAAAGCATCCCTTCCTTGTCGAAAATAAAATAAATTATCGTAAACTTTACTAGACTTTACTTGGATACCAAAGAGAGTTTTAATATTTGGCAATGGCCTGGATAGAACAATCATTTTACTTGTAAAGGCATTTCTTCAAAACGTATGACTCTCATTCTTTTTATAGAAACCAAACATACAGCAATATTAAACGCAAAAATTTCTCTCACCCCAGGTTCAACCGCCATAGTGTAATGAACCAAGGATAGCAGCCAACCTAATAAAAAAAGTGCGTTAATAAGTGCAATATTTCTCCAAAGGTCATACTCTAAAAAACTACACCGTTTTTTAGTAAAAAACCTAACCTTTGAAACTATATAGACAATAATAAACAATGACAGGGCTATAAGAAATATACCAGCTTGCTTTAACAGCTCCAAAAACCCAAAATCATTACCATAGCTATCTTTTACATGAATTCCAGTTCCAAATATAGTATCATTAAGATTAAGATCAAGAAAGCCTGCAATTGGATTAATAAAAGCTTTCATATAAATCGCTATATTTTCAGCAGAACCCAGTTTATATACGATTAAGTCAAACATACTTTGACTGAAGAAAGTTAAAGTAAAAATCAAAATGATGGTAACAATATACCTCCTCCTGTAAAGGAAATTATTTGAAAAATAATATATTAATAATAATAATAATAATGTAAAAACAATATTTGCTGTCATAGTCGAGGTGAACGGAATTAATATTAATGCCACCACAAATAATTTATATCGTTTATTAAATTTATTTTCTAAAAGGAAATAAATCGTTGATAAGACAGCAAGCATACTTGCAGATTGACTCCCTAGAAATATACTATTCAAACCTGATATATTCGAAAATCCCAAATATTTTATAAAATCTGCATGGTTATACCACTTATATTTTGTTACTACATCAGAGTTAAATAAATTAATTAACACATCTTGTTGACCTGTTAAAACTATTAATAATTCTAAATACAAAGTTACAACAAACACGATATTTATTAAAAACATTATGCCCATTATTTGAGATGCGCTAGATTTTTTTAGATGCGTAGTAAAGAAAAGAACTAAAAAATAAATGAGCAAGATTCCACCGCTCCCTATTCCACGACCTGAAATCAACTGAAATAAGGCATATCCAAATACAGTCAACAATACGACAATAAAAATAATATTTAGTTTTGTCTTTTTATTGGAAGCAAGGATCAAAAATGTAGCGGCAACTAGGCTTGGTATATAAGTTATAAATTTTTCACTAAAAATATTGGCCGCCATAGGGGTAAGCATTGATAATACCAAGACAAAAATTACAGAAGTATGCTTGCTAAAATTCATTGTCATACAATATTATTCAAAACAATTGTGCTTTTATCTTTAAATAGCCATATAAAAAGACTAAAAAATAAAATGGGTGCTGGAAAAACAACATCACTATATAAGGCATCTTAAGAAATGAAGAGGATCTTACATATCTTATTTGGCAAATATTTATCCGTATTTGCATCACACCCCAGAGGTTTTCTTTATTTTTTTCAAATTTTTGAATATCATATGCATGTTGCTTTAAGAGGGTCTCTAAATTCGCACAGTACATTCCAGATGAAAAAATCATATTTTCACGCCCAATTGTATAAAATCCAAGTGATTTTGGTATAAATTCAAATTTAGCCTTATTTCTTGCCAAATTAAGCCACAAATCATAATCCTCCACGGTAGCAAAATCATCAGACTCGTTAAATTTAAGGCTGTTACCTCTAAGAAATTCATTTCTTACTGATGTTGCAGAGGTTGAAAGACGATTACCAAGTATCAGCATCTCTTTATACATATTATTAGAAGAGGGACCGTATTTCATCACCTTTCCCACACTGTCAGTTGTTTCATAATATATATTTTCATTATGACAAATAACATCTACATCTATATTGTTATTTATTGTGTCAAAAACATTTTGTAGTTTATTCTCACTCCACGCATCATCTGAGTCTAAAAAACATACCCACTGCCCTTTAGATAGAAATATACCTACATTTCTTGGACTGGCTGGAGAGCCACTACCCTCTTGATAGTGATAAACAATCTTATCATCTTGATAATTATCACTCAGCCATTGCTCCGTACCATCTGTTGAGCCATTATCAATAATAATTAGTTCAAAATTTTGGCATGTTTGGCTTAAAACACTATCAATTGACCTAGATAAAATATCAGCTCTATTGTACGTTGGGATAACAACTGAAAAAAATGGTTTCATGTTAGCCACAGGCAAAGTTATCCTTACAAAAATGAATCAATTCTCTAATTTCTACATCAAAATCATTGGCAAAATTAAAGTTAATATTATCTAAATAATTGGTTTGAAAGTCAAATGAATTTTCATTGATTGATGGTTTCTGTTTAAGTATTATTGGCGGCTCAAACCCTAACACATTTAAACAATTACTTTGTATTTTGGTTGCCATTTCACCAATCGTACATGCCTTACCACTACCTATATTTACGATGTTGCTTGTATTATTATCTTCTATTAAAAGCCCTATCACAGAACAAAAATCCCTAATAGTAACAAAATCACGCACTGTTTTACTATCACCATTCAATGTAAGGGACCTCTCAACAACCGCTTGTTTACACAAATCATTTGCCAGCAACATCCAGCAGTTTACATCTTTACTCGCTGGACTGCCAAACGCATTAGCAATACGAACAACAACCCCTGCTATATATCCTTGCCTTACGGCCAATAAAACAGAATTTTCTCCAGCAACATGGCTGGTTGCATAAGGATGAATATTTGTTGTTGGCATGTCTTCGGTAATAACGCCAAGTAAGTTGTCACTATAGACGTGTGCTGTTGATAAATAAATAAATTTTTTTACATTTTTATTAATAGCTGCCCTAACCAAATTTTGAGTATACACACCATTAACCAACAAAGCTTTCTCTGGGTCGCTACTACATTCCTGCGCATTCAATCCAGAGGCATGAATAATAATATCAACCAAGTTACAAGCATCATTCAGAGAATTTTCATCATCCCAGTCAATCTTGAATGTTTTTGCTATAGACAGCCAATTAGGCTTATTTTGATCACTTCTACTTCCTAAAATTACATTGTAATTTTCAGATAAATATTGACCTAATCTTCCACCTAAAAAGCCAAAACCACCAGTAATAAGAATTGTTTTCTTTGTCATTTTTATCGATAAATAATTAAGCTTTATTCCAGTTATAGTTAAAGCTATCTAAACTCATACTCTCGCTTTCATTTGGATCATGTTCAATACTTGCTAAATTTAATAACATATTCTCATTATCTAACCCTCTAAAAGCAAGCCATAAATTAGGTTTTACCGTTAATCTCTGGTAATTATTTTTCGATAACTTGACATTAAAAAAACTATCGACATCATAGACTACAAATTCAATTTCTCCTGTTACAACAACTAAATTCAATGTCATTTTAGTGTGTTTTTTCCATCCCTTAATTTCGTTATTATTAACAGTAGAAAAATACGCTTCACCAAATCCGGAAAAACCTTTATCACTTTTTTTCATAGCATGAAAAATACCACCCTTTGAATTATGAATTTTCTTAAGTGGTGTTAATATAATTTTATCTGATGTCATAATGAGCAGTTATTTTTTATGAGTATGATAGGAGCATTGCCTTGCTATAGAAGATCCCAGGCCAATATTGTTAGATAAATATCCATCTAACACGCCTAAAATAGATTTCTCTTTACCAGAAGAGCTTATTTTTAATTCCGGTTTAAAAATTATTTCTGAATACCTTTCTTTTACAGTTTGATTAAACACTTTGCTAATGATATTTTTTTGTTCCTGTGACGCCCTTGACAAATAAAACAACCTACTTCTACCTTTAACCATGTACTCCTTACGCAATAATTTATAAATAAATTTCACAATAGGCTGGGTATTTAAAGAATAGTTTACAAAAAGACCACCACTCTTTAATACCCTATGTGCCTCTGTAATAGCTTTCTTAAAATCAGGAATATGTTGCAGTGTTTGTACACTCCAATAGCCATCAAATACATTGTCGTCAAAAATTAAATCCACGGCATCTCCATGAATTAAATATACATTTTGATTAATATTATCTTTAAGAATCTTTTTTGCATGATGCAAATTGCCCTTAATAAAGTCAACAATAAATATTTTTATATCTGGTCTTAGTATGACGATGCTCTTCCAATGCCAACCCCAGCACCCCCCCCACATCTATAATTTTTGCATTTTTAGGCATGCGATTACAAAATAATTTAACCTCCCTATTCATAACTGGTATCGAATGATGCTTAGACAATGTATCAAAATAATTGTCATAAGTTTTATTTGCCTCAGATTCTCTAAGTTTAATTTCACCCTCTTGATCTATGTTATTAAAATCATAACTGTATATACCATCATTGCTTAATGTAAGCTTATTAAGAATGTCTTGTAATTTTTCGTCATTAATTGTCATATCCATGATAGCTTCTTTTTATAAGCTATCTCCTTATATTCATTTATTTGACCTACTGTTTTATCAAACATATTCTGGTCTGATTTGTAAAAATCATAATACCATTCACTGGTAAATTTAATAACTTCCTGGTATTCTAAATTTGCCTGCCATTTCATAAAAAATAATGGCTTATCACAATTAAGCTTTAATAGTCCAGCCTCATGAAAGGGAATGTTATCCGTTACTGTAAAGGCATTACTTACATCGTCAAAACACCAATATTTACTCAAATCTTCAAGTAACTGTTTTACCGTATGATTTTGCTCAGCTCGTGGTCCAAAATTAAACGCCTCACCGTTAAAACTATCATCCTTATAAAGTTCAGAGCCTAAGCTCAAATACCCACTTAAAGGTTCTAATACGTGTTGCCAAGGCCTTGTTGCTTGCGGGCTTCGTATCTCTACACTCTGTCCCTTGCTCCACGCCTCCATACAATCAACTACAATCCTATCTTTTGCCCAATCCCCACCGCCAATAACATTACCAGCCCTACCTATAGCTAATTTTATATTTGACTTGCTGCTTTTGAAAAAAGAGTGATAATAAGATTTAATGATAAGCTCCGCGGAACCTTTACTTCCACTATATATATCCTTTCCACCCATCTTGTCATCTTCTTTATACCCCCAAACTTGCTCAACATTATCATAAGCCTTGTCACTGGTAATAATAATTGCTGTACATTCATGGTTTGACCCTCTAAGCGCTTCAAGAATATTAGTTGTTCCAATCACATTAGAGGTAATAGTTTCTATTGGGCTTATATATGAAGTAGAAACAATTGCTTGTGCTGCCAAATGAAACACAAAGTCAGGCTTTTCATTAGTAATTATTTCAGTCATTTTAGATAGGTCTCTAATATCTTCTTGATAGTGCCTGATTTTATCTTTTAACTTTAACTCTTCAAACATAGATGGAGAGGTAGGAATGTCTTTTGAAATACCCACTATATTAGCCCCAAGCTTTAAAAGCCATACAGTGAGCCAGGCACCTTTAAAACCAGTGTGCCCTGTCACTAAAACTTTTTTATCTTTATAAATATTTCCAAACATTATTTCTCCCAGACTACCCAAGGAGCATTACCACTCTCATACATTTCATTGAGTTTGGTTTTATCTCTTAGTGTATCCATCGGCATCCAAAAACCTTTATGTTTGTAAGTAAAGATTTCTGCATCTTGCGCAAGCCTTCTAAGTGGCTCCTGTTCAAATATAACATCGTCACCATTATCAATGTAGTCCAACACCTCTGGCTGACAAACAAAATAACCAGCATTTATCCACGACCCATCTCCTTTAGGCTTTTCTTCAAACGTTGTAACTTGATCATTCTTGTTAATATTAAGTGCGCCAAATCTACCTTCGGGTTGGGCAGAAGTCATGGTCATTAATTTGCCATGTTGCTGATGAAATGCAAGTGTCTCTTGAATATCGATATCAGCCACGCCATCGCCGTAAGTAAGCATAAAAGGCTTATTACCAATATGTTCTTTTGCTTTTTTAACCCTTGCACCGGTCATGGCATTCAATCCGGTATCAAGCAATGTCACTTTCCAGGGCTCACTAGAATTGTTATGCACTTCCATATCACCATTTAACATATTAATTGTTACATCACTTTGGTGCAAAAAGTAATTCGCAAAATATTCTTTAATGTAATAGCCTTTATAGCCTAGCATTATCACAAACTCATTAATCCCATAATGAGAATAAGTTTTCATAATATGCCATAAAATTGGCTTACCACCTACCTCCACCATTGGCTTTGGTTTAATATCTGTCTCTTCACTGAGGCGTGTTCCAAAACCGCCCGCAAGAATTAATGCTTTCATAGTTCTCCCTTTTAAATTTGTTTATTTTTTATTCAGTGCCTGTAAGCCCTATCCTTTGGTGGGTTTTCTAACCATACATAAATATCCTTAGCAAATAATTTTGCAATAGAATGATAAAAATCATAGGAGGACAATGATTCAACAAAAGACCTTCCAAGTCTTTCTGATTTAACTTTATGAATCGATCTATAATGAGCCATTATTTTTTTATTATAATCTCTATTAATGTCGACATCATTCCTTGTAACAGATAAATAGAACTCTCTTAACTTAACAACATTATCACATATGCATGGCTGAATAAATTCCTTTGTATATCTATATGGAACACCCATAACTAACTCAATATGATGAATTAGAGAGATGGAGCCCTCCATAGATTGACCTACAGAAACATACAAAGCATCGTGTTCAATCATACGTTGAAAAGGTGATTCTGGCCCGTAAGCATGTAACGAATTCTTCGTACAGATTTCCACAGCCTTTGCACCCAAGGCTGTGGATGATGAAAAAGGGTGTATTTGTCGAATAGAATTTTCTTGCTGCCTAACAAACTCCGTAAAAGGGCCTGTTTCGCTTGGCGTTTCGTTAAGATCAAATACATGATTGGTATTACATAATGAACGAGAATGGGATGGAACAATTATAGTTCCAGCATCTCCTATAATGCTTTGCATAGCATCTAAATGATCTTTAAATATAGTTTTTTTACTTGTCGATGTATAGCGTCCCAATCTACCAAAATTTCCAGTTACATACACAACCTTACCTGGGGTTAATCCAACTGACTTGTATGTCTTTACTAAATCATTAAAATTGTAATCTGTCATTTTTCAATATAAGAGGCTATTCCTGAAATAGAAGAACATTGTTCCACCTCTTCTTCTGGAATGAAAATATCAAATTTTTCCTCAATAGCAAGCAAAAGATTCATATGATCTAATGAATCTATGCCTGCAGTTGAAAAAACCTGATCTTCTTTGATGCTCTCTATATCGAAACCTATAATAGTGTCAACTATCACCTCTTTAATTGTATTATTAACATTCATATTTTTTACCTTTTTTTTCATCATTAAAATTATTTTTCTATTTTTTCAAGGATACAGGTGGCCCACGATAAGCCAACACCAAATCCAGATAATAATATACGTCTAGAGGTATGTAGATTTAACTCTGCCAGCATCATTGGAATAGAAGATGAAATTGTATTGCCATAATTTTTCGATGAAAATGGAGTCCTTCCTTCTGTCCCTAAGCGCCTTGCAAGTGTCTCAACAATAAATCGACTTCCTTGATGTAGCAATACCATATCTATATCTTCAATTTTTAATCCTGAATCATTTAAAACTTTTTGTATACTTTTTGGTACATAAAAAGCTGCGAAATTAAAAACCTCTCTACCCTTCATAACTAATTTTGAGTTGCTAACCTGTAAAGCTTCATATTTATCACTAACAATACCAAAATCACAGTTCTTTATACTCCATAATGGATTTTCACCCAGCCAAGTTGCAGTTGCAGCATCACCAAATAGTAACGCTGTATCCCTATCATTAGCATCTATAATCTTAGAATACGGGTCAGCGGTTACAAGAATGCCATTTTTAAAGCCTTGAGACTCCATAAAAGCCTTGGCAATTGACAAGCCTTGAACATAACCTGAACAACCTAAAGATAAATCAAAAACTGCGCAGTTTTTTTCTAATTCGAGTTTCTTATGTAGTATTGCGGACGAATGTGGCAACCCCCCATTATCGGGGTTTTGAGTAACTACAATTAAACACTGTATTTTTGAACGAAGGGAGTCGTTACTCTGAAAAAGATTTTCAACAGCATATTGCGCAATATCCGTTGTGTCTTCACATTCTTTCATTCTTGAAAGTTTAATGCTTCCGATTTTATTATTTATAAAATCCTTCTCAACGCCCCATTTTTTTGATTGTTCAAAATTATCTAAAAAATATTCAGGGCAGTATGTATGTATACTTTTAATACCAATATTCATGCCATATTCCTAGAAAAATAAATAGTCCCTAAAAATTTATCATCACCCATTATTGATGATTGATAAATTCTACCTCCAATTCCTCGCTCCATTTTTATGGAAATTTTTTGAGGATTGACAGAGGCGCTATCCAGGTCAATCCTGCTAAAAATCCATTCATTAGGTTCAACAATATTATTCAACAGCATCTTATTAAGTGCAACAATTCGATCTATAAAATCACCATTAAAAGACTCATTTTGAGTTATTATACCGTCAAAAATTATTGCACCTCTTAAAATCCCTTCTTCATTATAAGGAACTCTATCTACAATATTATCCTCTGTTTCAACAGCCACCATTACCGTACCATTTTTTAAGTTTTTATGTGACAACAAAGCGCATACTTGATTATTATCACGCATTGCTTTGAGATCTGCAGTTTTTATCGTCTGAATACTTAGTTTTTTTTCAGTTATCTTATGGAACTGAATTGTTAGATTGTACAAAGGAGAGGTTGAACCAATGAAAAAAGAAAATATATCTGCCCCTGTTAAATATTCACGATCACCTTTAAATTCAAATTTTTCGATATTATTTTTTAGTAAATTCACCATTATCTCCATTTAAAAAATCCTGCCAACTGTTAGTAAAATCATCTGATGCGTAAGCATACTTTTCAACAAATTCCCTTCTTGTTTTTTGTAAACTTTCTGAAGCCCACCAATCTTCAACGTTGTTAAATATTTTATTCAATAGTAAAGATGCTGACTCTGGCGTATAGTGCAAAATTTCAGCATCAACTAGAGACTTTATACACAGTTTAGACATTGGTCTAATTTCATTATATTCAGGGTTCCAAAAAATAATAACTGGAAAATTTGCAGCTAGCATTTCTAAAAAGGATGTTCCATTATGAGTACAGACGCATATACGACAATTATTCACTTGCTTTATAAAAGACAGGCAACTTCTATCTATATTATCTGAAAACCCTTCATTAATAAGCTTTTTATCCAGACTTTCATCAAAGTTAGAATCCAATCTAATTCTTAATCTTTTAAGTACATCAGGAATGCAATTATTTAAAAAACTAATTTGACTATCTATATAGTTAAGGTTTTGCCCTGCTACTGGAATTGCCATATGGCTATAAAAATATCGAGGTAAACTTGTCGTCATGTACAAAATATCTCCTTGATTTTTATGCTTTATACTTATGCCTGACATTTTTAAACTGGGCAACCGTACAACGTTTTTATAGATAGAGTCACTCCACCCCCACGATAAAAAACAGTGGGCAGTTTTCTTTTGATGCTCCTCCCCTTGGCTCCATTGTGACAATCCCATATTGCCACCATGCTGCCCTATAAAGTACTTGACATTATAATTTTGTAATTTTTCAGCTACCCAAAATTTAAAACTTTCATTTCTTTGATATGCTGTAGAGGTATAAATTATTGAAGGATTTTTAGGATAGTACTTTAATGACTTGTCTCTTGTTGATAGGAACTCTTCTATATATACTCTTGGTATAAATTTTTTAATCATCTCATCTAGAAAATTTTCAAACCCAGTACCGGGGGATAAGCTACCCAATTTCACCCTTTTCTTATTATTTAGAGCGATATTTTCCGTATCGAAAGTAACACCGTAACATGCCAGTTGCTTTAGTTTTATTTGTAATTTAATTATATTGATAATTGGGGCGTAAACCTCTACCAAAACAATTTTCTGCATGGATGAGGGTATAAATCCTTGCATTCGAAAAAAAAAATTCCTTACCAAAGACTTTACGTTTATTTTTTCTTTTCCTTTATGCTTTATTTGTTTTATCGTAAATTTATCATTAACAGTAAACGGAAAGTTAAAATATTTAATAACCTCTGAATAGACAATTTCATTCCAAGGGTCGCTCAAAATAAAGCTATGATATTCAGAAAAATCTTTTGCCACCCAGTCATCAAGGTTATATTGATAAACCTCTATCTCACTTATAACATTTAAATCTAGCGCTATTTCGATTGTTTTAAAACGATCATATAGTACATCAATAAAAGACCTTAGCCATGGACCTATTATTACTCTCCAATACTCAATATCCTTATCAAAATTATGAATCTCGTTCATAATTTCAACATACGCTCCTAGCTTTTCCTCATAAAGACTATCCAAATAAAGATAATCATGATAATACTTATCCCTATCATCCCAATGATAATGTAAAGTTTTCGGCTTTAAATTACATTTTTCATCATTTTCGTAAGAGCACCACGCCCCTAAATACAAATCATCTTCTCTTAACTCCTGCTTATTGTAGATTGCTGTTTTTATTAATCTCATAATAATTAAGTTTTCTGTTGAAGATGTGCGACATGCCTGGTTAACGTATCACGTACTCTTGTCAATCCCCAAATGGGTGTATGAATAATTTCCACAACTTCGAGTAAAATTAAACCCTCGTCAGTATAGGTAAGAAGATTCATGCTCGAAGACATTTTCTTTTCTTGTAAATTTTAGATAAACCGAATTTAGGCTCACGATACGCTAAACACATAGGGTAAAAATTTCTCTCTAATACTAGTATTGATACTTTCATAATCTCCCTATAATAAATAATATTTATTCACTATACCGTCTTTTAATGAGAGGAAATCTAAATAATTTTTGAATGTAGCGCACTTTAAAATTCAAGGCACTCCTCCGCTATCTATCTCTATTTATATCTGCCTTTTCAACTTTTTTTGACTAATTTTTCCTGCACCAAATTATCTAATAAAGGCTTTAGCTTCCATAAAGGAGCGCCAATCAAGTCGGCAACATCCAAAAGACTGTTCGAGCCATCAGCATATGCAATCAAATTCATCATATCTTCAATATCATGCATAGAATCTTTAGTGGTGAACTTTGGGTATAGTCCGCGTTTTCCTAGTTGCGGCTCACATAAAATAGTAGACTGAATTATATGATTACTCTCTATACATTCTATGACTTTTTGATAAACATTTAAACTACCTTCAAGTCCAGATTGAGTCACAAAGTCTAAGTTATCAAGAGAGGTGTGATATTCAGGATATTCATGGTATTTACTTCTCATGATTGAAGCAATTGGCAGATCTATTCCAGGGCTACAATACTGTCGTTCATCACTCCCCCTGTCAAGGAATGTATACCTTTTATAATCTGGAGATATGTGACTCAAAACATGCTTTGCAGCACGATCTGACAATGTGTTCCCATTTTTTGAAGGAACAAAGGAAAAACACCTCTCATCTCCAACACAGGTTATAACGTAGCCGGCAATGATTTTTTTTTGTAAACTTTTGTAATGTTGACTTAGATAATAAATAGAGCCGATTGTTTCTGGAATAAAAAGTATTCTATAACTGTATTTTAAATCTTTTTGTTGTGTTAGCCATTGTACGAGAGCCGTGGTTACAATTGGGCCTGATAACTCATTATTTGCCATTGATGGATGACAAATATAGGTTGACAAAAGAACCTCTTTTGATTCTCGGCCAGGGATTAGAACTTCCGCATAGTTCATCTCACCACAGAAAATCTCACTCTTAATAACAACACGATAACGGCCAGATTTTAACTTCTCTCTTTGACTGTGTTTTAAACAAAATCCCCAGGTACGGGAATAATACGAGGTTACATAAGGAATTGCATCTGGCTGTTTTGGCAACGAATGCAAATAATTTTCCAACTCATCTAACTCAAGCCATTCATTTATAGCAATTGAGTAACCTACAACATGTAAATTATTGTCTTTAAAGTCAATAATTTTATTACCTTTCGAGTCCTCAATATAAGCATCATTAATACGCCACTCATCAGGAATATGCCAATCAAAAGCCTTGGTTCCAGATTTTACTGAACAAATACTCATATCTGGAATTAACCTAGATAAATATTCTAACGTCTCACGAACACCTTTACCTGTTAGACTTCGATTGATTGGAAATAAATCACACATCCAGTCATACATTTTTGAATTTTTATTCACAATATTCCTATAATTGTTTTAATTATTGTCAATATTTTTTTTAATAGTTATATTCATTAACCGAAAATTAAGTTTTTTTCAATATCATTAAATTCTTCTTCATTTATTAGTTTTCTTTTGAGCTATATAAAAATTCAATATTAAATTTTGGGTCATGACAACTTAAGCGACTCTTTTCTAAACATTCCAAGCAAAACTTTATAAATATTTTGCTTGCGATTATTAAATCTAAATTCGCATTCTTTTAAGTGTAAATTAAACATACTTTTA
>Ga0233442_1001528_pt1 | contig 17494 bp, 18 predicted proteins | sample SI_123_September_3_FD_182789 | JGI IMG/M metagenome (GOLD analysis project Ga0233442, IMG submission 182789) | Seawater microbial communities from Saanich Inlet, British Columbia, Canada - SI_123_September2016_150_MG | ecosystem: Environmental > Aquatic > Marine > Inlet | place: Canada: British... | reverse complement strand
TAATAGCTCAAGCACCAGTTTGGTTTTAAATGCCGAGCTGTAATTAGTTCGTTTTTTACTCATATTTGTTACTCCGAATTGTTGGGTTAAGTTTAACTTGTTCGAAATAAGAAATCTTAAATTGTTGTCTTAATTTGTTGGGGCACTATACTAGTTAAGGCCCTAGTGCTATATTTACTCTTGACCTAACTTACATTTTTTAGGAATAAAACGTAAAAACACTTCTTTACCAGTTTCAATAGATTCATAAATGGCATTAATTAACTCTATACTCTTTCTACCTTGTAAGCCATCCACCAAATTATGTCCACTATGTGATACGCAATCAACAACATGATCATAGTAGGCTTTATGGCCAAAACCATATACATTCGGTGGATTTACAGAGAACTTCTCTAATACTTCATTATCCCCATCTTGTTTTTCTTCAAAGTTCCAGGATTGCATTTCATTGACTGCAAACCCACCAATTACCACATTACCTTTTTCACCTAAAATTGAAATAGAACCCTCAAGGTCACTAGGTCTAGTGGCTGTTGTAGCCTCAATAATGCCTAATGCACCATTCTTAAATTTAAGAGTGACTACAGCGGTATCTTCCGCCTCTATATCAACAAGTGCAGTAGTAGCACGGGCAAAAACCGATTCAACATCTCCCATTATCCACTCCAACATGTCAACATGATGACTTGCCTGATTAGTTAGCACACCACCATCCATCAACCAGGTGCCACGCCATGAATCTTGATCGTAATAAGACTGATGACGCGCCCAACGTACGCGAACCGTACCTAATACCAACTTACCAAACCGGCCATTTTTGTATGCATCATATAACTTAAGAACTGGAACATTAAAACGATTTTGTTTAATAACAAATAGACGACAATTATTATGGTCACACGCCTCAATCATACTATCAGCATCCTCTAATCGCAATGCCATCGGTTTTTCTACCATAATATGTTTTCCATACTTGGCAAGATTTATAACATGTTTAGCATGGTTACCACTTGGAGTTAAGACAGCCACCACATCAATTTTCTCACTAAGCATCATATCATCCATGTTGTCATATGCAGGTATATTGAATTGTTTTCCAATGTTACTTGCCTTTTCAAAAATATTATCGCAAACAGCGACCAATTGAGCATTTTTAATTTGATTGTGACCAAGAAGTTCAGAATGGCGTTTAGAAATTCTACCGCATCCAACTAGTGCAAAATTTAGCATATATACTCCTATAAAAAATAACGAAATAATGGTTTCGACCAATTATTTTCCAAAAAAAATCAAACACAATATTGCTTAAAAAATACATATTTTTCTCATTTTTTTTGAATATTCCAAGCTTTTTTATACCAACTACTTGAATTTAATAAATCAGTGTGCTTACCTGTAGATTCTATTCTGCCTTGATTTAATACAATAATTTGATCTGCATTGGACACTAGTCCTAAACTATGAGAAATAATCAAAATAGTAATATTTAAGTTATCTTTAAGACTAAAAAATATTTTCTCGAATTCTTTTTCTGACTCTGGGTCAAGACTACTTGTCGGCTCATCAAGAATCAAAATTTTAGGGTTACTAATAATAACTCTAGCCAATTCAAGCTTTTGTTGTTGTCCACCCGATAATCTAATGAGGCTATCACCTAATAAAGTATCATAACCAAATTGAAGCGTATCAACAAACTTTGACAACCCTGACAACTCAGCAGCATATATAACCTCATCCATTGTTGCATCTGGTTTTCCGTATTTTATATGCTCCGCTATAGTAACATTAAAAATTTGCGGATTTTGTGATGCATATGAAATCCCAGCTCTTAAGTCACCTATATTAAACTTATTAATTGAAATATTGTCAAAATTAATACATCCAGAAGTTGTATCTCTCAATCTGGGCAATAAATCAATCAAGGTAGATTTACCACTACCGGATGGACCTACAATTGCTGTAATCTTTCCCAGTGGGATTTTAAATGTTATATTGCTTAACACATATTTATTGCTACTAGGGTAACGGAAATACACTGAATCAAATTCAATATTTTTCTTTATATTGAAATTATTAATATGGCCATCATTCACTTCTTGGTTGGAATTCATCTCATTAATTTTTTTTGAAACAACTTCAATTGAGCCTATTGCGCCATTTATAGTCTGTAATTGCTTTATTATCGCTTTTACTACTGGCAGTAATCTCATGGAGATAATCATATACAAACCAATTTCTCCCAATGACATACTAAATAAAGTAACTGAAAAATAAACAAACGCTAGACTTAGTGCAATAACAACTGGCTCCATAACCATATCAGCCTTAGTTTTTAACATGACCTTTTCTACCATTTTCTGACACTGTACTTCTGTAATAGCATTAAACTCCGTTATTTCTGCACGCTCTGTACCAGAAAGCCTGACAAGCCTTAAAGATCTAATTCTATTAACAAGAAATGAATTTAATTCTATATTTGCTGCTACCACCTTGCGACCAACTATTGTAGTTTGTTTAATCCAAACTTTAAGAAGCATGCTTGTAATAAAAATCACAATAAATGCGACAATTGTCATTTGCCAAGAAATCAATACTAATATTAAAAAAAATACAACCAGCATGACAACAGATGAAACTAATTCTATCGGGGTTAAGATTCCAGAAACTGAAGAGGCTGACTCTATTGCGACAATCTCTGAAAACTCTCCTATTGGCATTGAATCTTGATAATCAGTATTAGTATGTAAGTACTTTCTAAAAAAAGAATTTCTCAATTTTTTATATAGAAAAAACCTCAATCTTGCCTGATATATTGTCTTAACATAAAGAAATAATTGCCTACCAGTAAACATTAAAAGTGCAGACAAAAGAAGTGTCTCTAAAGAGACTGTTACTCCAACTATTGAATATATATCTACAATAACAGTCCAAAATTTAGACTGTCCTGCCAAAACAGAGATGTCTTCATTCGCCTGTATAAACTCCACTACAGGATAAAAAATTCCTAATCCTAAAGTTTCTGATACTATAGTAAAGAAGGACATAGTTAGTAGAATCACTATACTTCTTGATTTAAGACCAATTAAATCTTTATAACTAATCCATTCTTTTATAAATCTAGACAGCTTAATTTTAATCAGCATATTAAATTACCCGTTAGTAAAAATTTTTCACTTATTACTTTCATAATTGAAATTTAATATCTAAAGATTTAAGTTTTATGCGTCAAATGCATGCTAAAGATTAATACTCATATGGACAGCATTATGATGTGAGCCATCTGTATCTTTATAGTGGGACTCCAACTCATTGATTATTTTAAAACCAAATTTTTTCATTAGCTTTATATTTGGATAATTATCATGCCTAGTAGTGGATATTATTTTTTTCAGCTGTAGAGTGTTTTTACAATAATCTAAGTACATATCCATAGCCTCAGACATGTAGCCATGCCCCCAATATGTAGGAGATAGTGCCTTTCCAATTTCACCTATACCTCTATCAAAATCAACTCCAATTAAAGCCATTGACCCAATCACCTTCTTAGTTTCTCTCAGCCTAAGAAACCAATACATTGCATGCCCCCCATGAAAACCATTAAATATACGATCCTGAATATTGTTGATATACTCTATAGACTCATTCAAATGTTCATGCGGACCAAACTCAAAATATTTAAACATATCACTATTGGTTGAATATTCATGAAAATCATTTAAACCGCTCATATTAAATTTTGCGAATAATATTCTTGAATTACTGTATTTAATATTTGAACCTGGAAAAAAAGATTTTAGTATATTTTCTTGACTCATGTAAACAAATTCCTATGTTGAACTTTACTTATATTTTCTAGGTACTCTACCAAGAACTATTAAGATATTATCTTTAAAAGACAACATATATTGAATAAATGTCATAATAATAAGCGGATTAAATGCTAATAAGTAGCTTAACACCACATTATCTGCCTTATCTATAATACGCTGTTTTTCATTTCTATCCACTTTGTAAAAAGAATATCGATTATGTCCTCTGTGGGGATAAATAGCATATAAGAACCCCATAAATTTATTTTTTAATGAGATACTCGACATTCTTTTGTAGTCAAAATCTCTCATAATTCGTGAAAAAACAGCCTCAATAGAAATAATATCTTTCTGAGTTAAAACACCCATCCATCTTTCCTTCATTCTATCCTTTGTAAAAAAAACATCACGATCAACATCCGGGTCGCTATTAGAAATATAGCATGTATCAGTCCTCCACAAGGAGCCATCTGTATTAGTTGGAATAGTCAAAATTTTACTATATTCAATCTCTAAAATAAATGCTATCTTCTTAGCAGAAGTCACAATATCTTGAACTAGATCTTCATACTTGATAACATGAATTCTATTGCCCTTAGTACGCCCATATGTATAGAAAATTTTCGATGCCTTTTCCCATTCTGCCCATGACTTACTAATGAGATGATGGTAGCAATCAGGCATATTGATGCACTTTCTTTCAATGCCTCGATAGTATCCTGCAATTGCAGCCTTTGGCTCCCTTAATAAGAAAATAACGTTTGGATTTAAAAAATCTTCAAATATCCAATCTGCATGAAAGCAAACATGCTCATGTTCAACAATTACATTGATGTCATCTATATTAATATTTTTTACATGTGCATATGCTTCATGTATTGCGTAAAAAACATTCACCCTGTTAAGGCCAAATGATTCTAGATTAGATTTAAATCTAGCATAAAAAAGCTTGTTATCATCACTAGAATTAAAAAACCTGCCACCTTCTTTGTCAGAATACTGAAAATCTATATATCTTTTCCATGAATCCACTATTGAGTCGATGTTTAACTGGTTAGTTTTGTTGGAAATTACATCTCTCCAGCCTCTATAAAAACTAAATGCTGGCAATATAAGTATTTTTTCATGCGATGTAAGTAAAGCGTGCGTCCAATCTATTCCACAATGACCAAAAGATAGTAGAAAAAATACTTTTTTATTTTGGATGTCCATTATAGATTATTAAACCGATAGTTGATTTTAGCCTTGATTACAAGACCCAGCCATCATCCACAATTATATTTTGACCATTTAAGTATTTTGACATATCAGAAATTAAATACACAACCGTTCCAATTAGATCTTCAGCATCCAACATGCCTTTACTGGCACAATTTTCTCTGTATTTTTCTAAAAATTCTTCTGGTTGTGAAGCAAGTATGCCCCCTGGAGAAATAGAGTTAATTCTAATATTATTATCCTTATAGTACTTTGCGAGGTACTGTGTGATTGAAATAATGCCAGCTTTAATTGCACTATACTCAATAGGAGAAACCATTTTAGTTCCCTCATAGTGCTTAAATTTTGGTGGAGAAACTCCTTGAATGGATGATAAATGTATTAAGTTCCCATATTTTTGCTTAATAAAAAATAAAATTATTCTCTGAGAAAATAAGATTGACCCGCCAAGTTGACCAAATAAATCCTCAGCAAGTCCTTCTGGCTTTAAATTCTCAAAAGGCATACCCCATTGTTTTGATCTTGGGTAAGCTGAGTGAATTGCTGCATCTATTTTTTTAAAACGACTCGCTCCTTGATATATAAACTCATCAATAGATTCTGGATCTCTAACATCTACATAAAAGAATGCGCAATTCTCTTCTCCTAATTTTTCTTGAAGTTGCATTCCTTTACCTTCTGAAACATCTCCAATAATAACCTTCCCCCCATTATCAATAACACCTTTTGCAAATGCAGACCCTACTAATCCTGTAGCACCTGTAATTGCGACAACTTTATTTTTAAGCATTCTTACCTTCCTTAATTAAAAATTCTGCAATAGAAAAATCTAGCTCTGTATCAATATCAATAGCGCGCTCATTCGGCACTTTATATGCCTTTACACGACCATCAAATAAATTATTATTTCTTAAAATAAATTCTGGAGATGAAACATACGCAACGGTGGTCATATCAAATGCCTTTGGAGCATCTTGACGTCTAGTAAAAATGTTATCACTTTCAACAAGTAACTTAGCATAGTTGTCGTTATCCACTTTCACCATGTTAAAAAATGGACTACGTGTCGTATCCGTTATTGTTATAACAATATCAGTCTCATCCTTTAAAAGATTTATAGCGCCCTTCACATCTTTATCATTACGTAGTGGTGAAGTTGTTGGTAATGAAACAAACTTATCAAACTGTCCTTTGCTCTTATATACCCATTGCACAGCATGCTTCCATGCCAGCCATTCCGGTGAATTATCTTGTGCAAGCTCTTTAGGTCTTGGAATAACCTCAACACCAAGTTTTTTAGCTATATTTGCAATTTCTACATCATCTGTGGACACAAAAATAGATGAAATTTCATCTATTTCTTTTGCAACTTCAATCGAATACTCTATAAGGGGTTTATTGTTTAATTCTCTAATATTTTTTCTAGGCACACCTTTAGATCCACCTCTAGCAAAAATAAATGCATATGTTTTCACAAAGCCACCATCTTTCGTTCTAAATTAGATTTTCTTATTGAATCTATCATCTTCACAACAACTACACCATCATGTAACGTTACCATTGGCTGAATATTGTTTTCAACACAATCTATAAAGTGTTCTAATTGTTCTTTATAAATATAATCGCGATTAAAATCAAAAATTTCTTTTTTAGTCTTCCCAGAAGAAGGACTCCATTCAACGCTTTTTTCTCCCGCATTCCAAATAAGCTCACCCTTTGTAGTTTGTAGTGTACATATCCTTACCGGATGCCTTCTATTGAAATCTATTTGCATCACAGCTGAAATATCAGAATTGGTAGTAAATAACATATCGGCCTGATCCTCTACATCTATTTCTAATGTTTTACTATTCTTTAATCTTGAAAATACAAAAGTCGGTTTTCCAAAAAACCAGTGAAAATAATCTAACTCGTGGCTAAGTTCGTTCAGAACACCTCCGCCTAAATTAGATAATGCTGAAACTGTTTTTTTGTAGTCATGTCCTGGCCTCCAGTCGGGTAAATATGAGCCGCATTCTATATTAATATGCATTAAAGCTCCAATTTCGTCACTTTCGATCATTTTTTTAAATTCAATAGCGGCAGGATCGTACCTTAAAACATAGCCAACCATAACTTTTGTATTACTTTCATTTGCAACCCGAACAAGATTGTCAAGATTGTCCAATCTATCTGACAATGGTTTTTCAATTAATAAATGAACCCCCGCTTTTAATAATCTAATAGATTGCTCTACATGAAACGGTGCTGGGGACGAAATAATAGCCGCATCAATACCATATTTAAGTGCCTCATCAATTGAGAAAACCACTCTTTCAACCATATCCTCTTCTGGAGAAGATGGTCCTACTCCAGAACGAATTAATGTTACTTCTATATTAGGACGTATTTCTTTAATAAGTCTTAAGTGTCGCTTTCCAATACTACCTAGCCCAACTATTGCAATTCTATTTAATTGCATTAGATGAAATCCTTAGATTCAATATTTGCTTTTTCATAGTCATCTATCCGTCCAATATCGACCCAATATTCATGTATCGGAAATGAGTTCACCATAGAACCTGTATTTATTTTATTGTTAATGAAAGTGGGCATGTCAAGAAAATCAACCCCATTTACCTCTTGGAAAAAATTTGGGTTCATTACATAAATTCCAGCATTAACAAAGAATTTATGAATAGGCTTTTCAACTATAGCATTAACATGGTAATCATTAGATTGAACAACGCCATAAGGGACTTGAAAATCATACGCGCGCACACACATTGTTGCCTCACAATTATTTTCATAGTGGAATTCTAACAATTGATTAAAATTTACTTTAGTAAGAAGATCTGCATTCATCATAATAATAGGTTTTTTTGAATCCAATTTAGGTAGCAAACCTAAAGATCCCGCAGTTCCAAGTGGTTTTTTCTCATCAATGTATTGTATGCTAACCGCCCAATTAGACCCATCTTTAAAATACTCTTGAATCATTTCTGCTTTATAGTGAGTGGAAATATAAAAATTATGAAATCCAAACCCTATAAATTGCTTAATAATAGTTTCTAATATAGGCTCACCTCCAACCTTCAATAACGGCTTGGGCTTTTGCAATGTTAGTGGCCGTAAGCGCGTTCCAAACCCTCCTGCCATTATAAAAACTGGATTATCAATCTTTGGTTTGTAAATTAAATCTTGCAGTACCTCTAGCCCTGATAATATATTATTTTCATCAACAATGGGGACATGCAAAATTCCCTTTTTACCCATTAGAGAAACAATTTCATCGCGACTTAATAATTTTGAGGCGGTTACCGGAGATGTGTTCATAACTTCAGATACTGGTATATCTAACGAAATATGTTTAAGCAGGTTTCGACGGATATCGCCATCTGTTAATGTTCCTAACAAGCAATCATGCTCATCAATAATTAATACGATTCGTATTCCAGATTTCTGCAACACTTCTATACCTTGTCCAAAGGTGCTCAAAACATTTAATTTAGCTTTAGTCCAATCTTTCAAAAAACACCTACTTATTTATTAATTTCATACTTTGATTGTATAAATGTTACGTTTTCACCTATATTTTTATATACAACAGATCCAGAAGCTACAATACTATTAGCTCCAATCGATATATTTTGTAAAACTGACGAACCTGCTCCAACAAATACACAAGAATCAACAAGTACGCCACCACACAGTGTTACTCCAGGAGAGATATGACAATTGTCGCCAATTATACAATCGTGGTCAATTACGACTCCAGTATTTACAATACTATCAGCCCCTATTATTGAGCTAGGTTGTATAACAACTCCGGCCATTATCTGTGCGCCATTCGAAAGTTTTACGGTGTCTGAGATAATTGCTGTTGGATGGATGACACTTGTAAACTCAAACCCAAGAGCTCTGACTTTTTCAGCCAGTTTTTTTCTTAAAGTTTGATATGGTAACGACCCTATACCATTAGCTATAAGCACATCTTGACGGGAAAACTTAGCAAGTATTTCGTCCGATCCTAAAACTCCGAGTCCAAAACACACTTCTCCTGGTTTTTTATCTGAAGTTATGCATCCAAGGATCTCTTTACCGGAAAGAGTAAGCGCTTCGGCTACAACTTTTGCATGTCCGCCGGCACCTAAAATAACAATAGACCTAGAATCTTTATTATTCAAAAATGAGTTCATGCTCAGAATAGTTATTTTTACTTATCTTACCGATTAAATCCCAGTAATTCATTGGACTATTACCATTCCCAGGGCGTTTAACAGTAATATTATTCTCAGTAAACGCGTCGCCTTTATTTATATCTGTTACTGCGCATATACTCTTTCTAGCAATATTCAAATTCTTTAATTCAGATTCTCTTGGGTATTTCACACCGTCCCCCATTGCCAAACTTACAGAACGAATTGCAGACACCATACTCTTAAGCTCATTGGGATCCAATGAGGCACAATGATCAGGCCCAGATAAGAACTTATCTACAGTAAAATGTTTTTCAATTAAAGCTGCACCCATGGCTACAGCTGCTATTGGAATTGATATTCCCTCACTATGATCAGAATATCCGATCCTAAGATTAAAGGCCTTACGTAGCGTGCGTATAGCTTTTAAATTTATATCATGCATTGGTGCAGGATATTCTGTTGTGCAATGCAATAATGTGACTTTCTCCTTTAAAAGTGTTTGACCTTCTAGTGATGAATAGGCGGATTTAAACGCTTGTCTAGAAGGTTGTATATTATCTTTATCTCCTTGTATTAATCCAAAAGCGATAACACTTAGAGCATTTTCTATTTCCCCAAGGGTTGACATGCCAGTTGATACAATCAATTCTGACCTGGTCCGAGCATGTAAGAGTAATAATGGCGCATTAGTAATATCGCCAGAAGAAATCTTATATTTATGAAAACCTAATTCGTTCTTAAGAAAGTTAAAACTCTCTTCATCAAACGCAGTGGAAAGAAATTGTATGCCTTTCTTATTGCAATAATCTAATAGTTCAAAATGCAAATCAAATGGTAATTCCAATCGACTTAACATTTCAAATTGAGATTCATCAGGATTTGTAACTTTTAATTGGTAGTTTGCCTTAGCAGCCCCTTTAACTACAAGATTTTTTGCAAGAAACGTCTGAAACTTTATGGCGTCTGCTCCAGAATCCACAGCTGCATCAATAAGCTGGAAAGCTATATCCCTATCACCGTTATGATTTACACCCGCCTCGGCAATAATAAACACCTTTATAAAATCTCCTTTAAACTCATAAAAGACTCGGCTGATTCAACGCCAGCCACTATGCCACGAATAGTTGCCAAAGCTTTAATGGCTTCTTCGCTTCTAGGAAAAGGATGTTCTCCCAATTCTCCCTTATACATCTTCATGATTTCAATCTTTTTATCTAGATAATCACTAATATCTACCCACAAATTTGGTCTAAAACCACTATCTTCTGGATTAATAGAAAATTCTGTTTCAGAAAGTGTTTCATAGGCTCTTACCTGCTTAATAGATGGATATCGAAACGATTTTGTGCATGATGCAACTGCATCAAAAACTTTTGCATGATCACTATGTACATCGTTTCTATAAGGTAAATAAACTATCTCTGGCTCTATCCTATTAACTACTTCTGAAACAACCTCAATCAGTGCTGATTTTGGATATGTATCTAATCGTGTAGTTGTAAAATCCGCTTGTTTGACTGATGAAAACTTATAAGACTTTGCCACTTTTTCTATCTCTTTATAGCGACTTTCAATCCTCTCTTGTGAAAACCCTATCTCTTGGCTAAGAGTTGACATAATCAACCAATGCACCTGATTACCCTCTGCTATATGGCGTAATAATGCACCGCCACAACCTAATGTTTCATCATCTGGATGGGGTGCAACCACCAGTACACTAGTTATGGACATAATTTCTTTTTAACATACCATTTAGAATCTTGTAAATCAACGGACTCCATAGCCTTACGAACATTTCTAGCCGCTGTACTATCTCCATATGGATTTTCTAACTCGCTCACAAATTTTCTATACTTCTCATCACAACATGCTTTCTCGACAGCTCTATAAATTTTATCTATTTTATATTCAACAAATTCAACATTACCAGCATTTAATCGTCCTTTTTGTCTATTTCCAATATTAACTACTGGCAATCTATAGTGTGGGGCCTCCAGTATACCCATACTAGAGTTGCCAACCAATGACTTGGCATGGCGTATTAAGTTTATAAAAAACTCTCTAGATAAAGTGTAGATAGGATGAAACCAATCTTGTGAAGAATACTCATCAATAACTTTACGCATAACTTGAGAGCCTGGATCAGAATTTGGGGGAAGACAAACTACATGATAATTTTCAGAAATACAAAACCGCTCTAACCCTTGCATGGTAATTCTCATCTGACTCTCACTATCCTGAAATTCTGAGGATAACGGGTGTTTAATTAGCACTAAATAATTTCCTTCATAAATAGAAATATCTAACTCTTGCGCAAGAATGTCTAATGAAATATATTTTGTCTGATCGATATTAACATAAGACGGATTTCCTGTTTGATAAATACGAAATTCTTCCTCACCTATATTTTTAAGATTCTGAGCGTATTCTTTAGCAAAACAACAGTGTAGATGTGCAATCTTAGATACAGCAAAACGAATTGGATCATCTGCATTTCCATATACTGGATCCCCTCCACCTATATGAACAACCAGCGTATCTGTGTAATTCCCAACAATTGCAGTTGCAATACTCTCTTCTCTATCACCTACAACTAATAAAAAATCAGGTTCCTCTCTTTCTACCGTCTGAGTAAGTCCTTGAATCAACATTGAGACACCTTTGCTACGCTGAACTAGACGATCTGTAGAAAGCAAAGTGTCAATACGGTCAGCAATAGTAAACCCGTCCTGTAAAATATAGCTCTGTGTATTACCATGAACACCTGAAAGATGTGCGCCGGTAATTGCAACCGAAATTTCATGGCCTGCAGTACGCAGCTCCTCTAGAATTGGATAGATGATATCGTATTCAGAACGAATACCAGTAATAGCTACACATTTCATTACATAACACCTAAAATTTTAGTAAGTTCATGCAAATTTTGAATGTGATAATCTGCTTCTGGCGGGATGTTTTTACACTCTGTAAATTCTGAAGTCCAAACTGCTGTCATGCCAAATTTTTTTGCACCCAAAATATCATTAATAGGATGATCTCCCACAAACATAACTTCACTAGGTTTACATTTAAAATGATTACAAATCATTTTAAATGCTTTAGAATTTGGCTTTTCATTTTCAATACCATTGGATCTAGCATACATAATAGAATCAAATAAGTCCTCTATACCAAGAGATTTAATTTTGTTTTTTTGTGCTTGCAATACACCATTTGTCAAAAGACAAGTCTTAAATCTATCTCTGCATTTACTCAACATTAGTAATCTTGATCTCTTTATTTTTAACTCTAATTTACCAAATTTATATTCTGAAAACAAAATGTTCTGATTATATGTTGAATATTTATTTACCTTTCTAAGAAAGTCGCCAAACAAATCTTTAGAGTTGCTATTATAAACAACATCAAAAAGTTCAACATCATCATCTTTGTACATTATTTTATGAGCACAATTCTTTATTATTTTTTTAAAAAAAATAATTTCTGAAAAAATAGTATTGTCAAGATCAAAAGCTAATACTTTAATCGGACCAGACATAATCAAGATACCTAACAAACCTCCTATTTAGGATATTTTTGTAAATTAACTCTATATTTTCACCAAGTAACAATTTTAAAGACAAGTATGGGTAATTAACACCTAAATCTTTATCAATACCTGATGATGCACCTATTCTTGGGTTAAGGTCAAACAACACCAGTTTTCCCTGACTGTTTGTTGCTAATTCAATGTTAAATGTATACTCGAGATTATATTCCCTAGCAAGAATTTTAGTAAAGTTTTCAATATCTTTGTCATAATTCACAACTCCACGAAACGTTTGTGAAGCGCTCCCCCATTCGCGAATATGATCAAGTGTACAAACCTCTTCCTTCTGAACTAATGTGTAAGAGCTATGATATGGAGGATGTAATTCCTCCATTACTATAAGATCCTCAAATATGTCTTGTGCATATAACAAATCTCTAAAATATTTTTGAGAAAGTACATGAGAAGGTTTAGATGATAACATAGCATCTAAATCCGGTATATCAGTGAGTATATATACCCCCCTGCCACCACGACCAAATCTGGGTTTAATAACTACATTTTTTTCAGGAAATCCTAAAAAACTACATGCTACATCAAACTCTCTAATATTATTCACAATCTTAAACTTTGGTGCATATTCTGGAGTAATATATTTTAATCTTTTATATACATCCCCCTTATCGTAAGCCTTGCATAATGATAAGTAACTACCTACCATAATAGGACATTTAAATTTTTCTTTATTATTGGCAAGAGCTAAATTGTCTTCATTACCACATGGAATAATAGCATCAATATTGTATTGATCAGCCAACTGCATAATTTCAGAAATAAATTTATCTTCATTGTCAAAACTCGCTGTTGTAATTTGAAACTCATCAACAAAATACCGGCCAGATGCATATTCAATAGGATCAGTGCCAAGTAGCCAAATATCTCTATCACCATTATCCTTAAGTGAGCGAATAATATCTGGGCTTGTTGTGCCACCAACAGTTGTAATTAACACCTTTAAATTTTTCACTATATACTCTCTATAAATTTATCTGAAATGTACTTTACACCTTTCATGGATATCCCCAAATGAATTGGTAAACAAATATGGGTCTCTGCAAGTTGTTCAGATAGTGGTAAATCTCCTTCACGCATACCATACATTTTTTTAAAAATTGGTTGTAAATGCACCATGGGTTGATATGCCCAATCTATTTTTATAGAATAACCCTCCATTTTCTTCCTAATTTCTTCTCTATTTTGTCCATTTTTTAAAAACACAGTATAACGCCAATAAGCATTTACCATCGTATCATGATTCACCTTAATCAACCTAATAGACCCATCTTCTACCAATGGTTGTAAATATTTATTGTAGGCATTGGCAAGCTTATTTCGATATATCACAAAATCATTAAGATTATTTAGCTGACTTAAGCCCATTAGAGCCTGTACTTCAGTCATTCTTTGATTTGTACCAAGCTCATTAAAAATTTCATATTTAGCTTTAATATCTAAACCTCTTGATCTAATGGAAGTGCACTTTTCTGCAATATGGGTATTGTTAGTAGTTATCATTCCACCCTCACCTGTTGTCATGTTTTTGGTAGAATAGAACGAGAAAGTAGCCGCATCTCCAATACTCCCAATTTTCTTATCAAACACGGACGCACCATGTGCATGTGCAGCATCTTCCAATAGAAGCACTCCTCTCTCATTTAGCCAATCCTTTATAGTAAAAATATTTTCATTAGTGAGACCTGAAAAATGTACGAAGATAACAGCTTTTGTTTTAGACGTTATACGAGATTTCATATCCTCAAAATCCAGTAAAAAGTTTTGATTAACTTCTGAAAATATTGGTGTAGCGCCACTGCGTACGACTGCGGATGCTGTTGCAATAAATGTTTGTGAAGGAATGATAACCTCGTCACCTTCTCCAATACCACTTGCAAAAAGTACAGTCTCAAGTGCAGACGTACAAGATGTAGTTGCTATTGCGTGTTCAACGCCAATGTAATCTGCAAATTTTTTCTCGAACTCTTTTACATATTTACCCATACTAAGCAAACCCTTACCCTCTAATAATTCCTTAAATTTGCGTAATATATTTTGTATATCTTCTTCTGGAAAATATGGAAAAGCTGTATTGTATTTCATTTATATTCTGTATACATATTTTGTATATAAGTATCTAGGATTTCTTGCGTACTCCATGGATTAAACCCCAGATCTACTTCGGCTTTTGAGGTGGACATATTCCAATGGCCAGAGTTAGTGCTTAATTTATCTATTGGAATTATTTTCGCCGTAGTATTTGTTTTTTTAAAAATATATTTAGCAATCTCTAATAATGTCAAAGAATCTTTACTGCCAATATTGTATATCTTAAACCCTCTATAATCATCCAATACAGTTAATGCCAGATCGATAGTTTCAACAATTGAGTCTATATAAATTAAGTTTCTCCTAAATCTCCCTTGATCATAAATATCTAAGTCAATATTTCTTAATGCAGAATTTAAATAAGTATGTATTACACCACCTTGCTGGTCTTCATGAACCAGTGAGGGTAGACGAAAACATAATATTGTTAAATTATAATCATTAGCAGAAATTTTTAAATAAGACTCGGATACCATCTTAGAGAGTGCATAATTGTTACTAGGATCAACCCTTGCTGACTCTGTTATAGTTGCACCATTTTCTTGAGAAAAATCCAAAAATGCGACTGTCGAAAAACTTATTATTGCCTGTATGTTAGAATCCTTAGCCCATTCTACAATATTTTCTGTAGTATCTATATTTCCTTTTCGGTAATCCTTAAATAGTAGTCCAGGTCTAGGTTGTTGTGCAGCACAATGAATAATTAAATCTACCCCCAACGGAATAACTTTTTGCAACTCTTTTATAGCGCCATCAGCAGAAAGATCTATTACAAAATAACTAAAGGATAATGTGTTGTCTAGCTCAACACATAATGAACGTCCGACACCATAAACTTCATGGTCTTTTGATAAATGAATAGCTATTTTTTTTCCAATTAGTCCACATGCGCCTGTAACTACTATTTTCATAAATCAAATATTACCAAATGAATTATTAGATGCACAATATAACAATACATCAGTGCTAGTTGCCCTGCACAACTCCTTAATGCCGTCCACTACAACATCAACTCGTTTAATAACAAAACGATTAATAAATCTAACAATTTCTTCGTGTGGATAAAATAAGAAATTATCTTTATTTGAAAAAAAAATATCCCATTCTAAAGATTTAATCATATCAGCACCAATCCTTAACAACACTACTAGGTATATTTACAACTCGCTGCTCAAGCCATTCAGAATTTGTCAAATCTCCACACTGAGAGTCTTTAAACATGGGCAACTTATTCATTAAAGTCCAGATTGGGCGAGTCATGACCCCTTTAGAATTTGTTGTATCTAAAAACAAATTTCGTTGCTCTTTATCTCTAAGGATGATTGCATTCAACCAATAATTTGGTTTAGAATTTTCCAACTCTGTTGCAAATTCAATGTCACTATCTTGAAAAAATTCTTTGTAATCATTAGCTAGCAATCTCTTACTCTTAAGAAAGCCGTCCAATTGCTCTAATTGTGCCACTATCAGAGCAGCATTTATATTAGGCATTCGGTAATTATAACCAATCATGTCGTGCGTATATTTCCACTTATGCGGCTCTTTAGCTGTTGTAGTCATATGTTTTGCCTTTTTGGCAAAAACCTCATTGTCAGTTATGATGCAGCCACCACCGCCTGAGGTTATTACTTTATTTCCATTAAAGCTGATAATGCCTAATTCTCCATAAGTTCCTGTATGTTTATTCTTATAATAACTACCCAAAGACTCTGCGGAATCTTCAACTAAAGTTATATGCCATTCTTTACAAATCCTTTGGATTTCCTTAATACGACAAGGGTGTCCAAATGTATGCATTGGAATACATGCCTTAATAATACTTCCAGTGGATTTATTTACACATTGTTGATTCTTAACTGTAGTATTTGCCTTTAGAAAACTCTCCAGCGCCACTGGTGATAGGCCCATAGTATCTTTATCAACATCAAGAAATATAGGTTGTGCACCACAATAACTAATAGCATTGCAAGTGGCAACGAAGGTTAGCGGCTGAGTAATAACCTCACTATTTTGATCTACATCAGCTAATAACAATGATATATGTAGCGCTGAGGTTCCATTGCTGGTTGCGATAGCGTATTTTGCACCAGTATAATTTGCAATTTTCTCTTCAAATTCATCTACAAACTTACCAACTGACGAAACAAATGTAGAGTCAATACATTCATTCAGGTATTTCTTTTCATTGCCAGAAAACCTCGGCTCGTGCAAAGGAATAAATTCTTTTGTTTTGTAGGTGTCTTGAATGAAATTTATGACATTTTCAAACATTACATTTTTCCGTCAAGGTACTTGCCATTATCATGATATTCAAACTTGGGAATCATCTTAAAGAACTCATTTACAATTGATTTTTTATCCCAACTCATGCCGGACTTAAGTTGACTAATGGTGTCTTTGAAATTGTTTAATTGATTTTCATCATATTCTGGCTCATTTTTTATCACACCTAAATTTTCAAATCGATCCATATCAAGCACTTCTTTGTCGGTATAAAACTCCTCAAAGTCTTTCTCCCCAGTTGTATCACTCTTTGTAAACAAACAAGGCCATTTTCCTTGCTCTGGCAAAGTTTTAATTAATTCTCTAGC
>Ga0233442_1001516_pt1 | contig 17590 bp, 19 predicted proteins | sample SI_123_September_3_FD_182789 | JGI IMG/M metagenome (GOLD analysis project Ga0233442, IMG submission 182789) | Seawater microbial communities from Saanich Inlet, British Columbia, Canada - SI_123_September2016_150_MG | ecosystem: Environmental > Aquatic > Marine > Inlet | place: Canada: British... | reverse complement strand
GCTTCATTGATAATGGCTTTAGTTAACACAGAAGAATTCTTAGACACAAAATTTTGATAAGACATACCCAAGTAATTTTGAAAAAGTCTATATGCTAAAAGATGGTATCGACCTTGAGAAAAACGTGCAAGTAAATGAAAATAGAGATAGTTAATTAAACTTCTGAAGAGATAAAAAAATATTAATATTACTCCAAAACTTAAAATAAAATTAATTTCAGAATGAAAATTAAAAATTTTATAAAAGAATTGGTAATATTCATTACTCTGAATTAAACTAAAATCAGTTGATAATGCTATAAAAGGCATAATTATAGAGATACCAATAGTTTCGATTATTGAAATAATAAAAGAAAAAAATAATAAGCCTAATAGAAATTGTTTATCTCTATAAGTAAGTAAGGAATGTAGTTTATTAAAAATATATTTCATTGAAATTTTAAATTTCAGAACTGTCAACATCAAAAAAATCAATATACCAATTTACAAAATTATTGATACCTTCTTCTATAGTAGTTTCAGGCTTATAATTTAAATCAGCAATTAAATCTTCTACATTGGCATAAGTACTAGGAACATCACCAGCTTGGATTGGAAGTAGGTTTTTTTCTGCTTTTTTACCGAGTTTATTCTCTAAAGCTTCAATAAAGTCCATAAGTTTAACAGGATTGTTATTTCCGATGTTATAAAGCTTGTAAGGAGCAGGTGAACTAGATGGATCAGGATTCATTCCATCCCATGTTGTATTGCCTTGTGAAGGATTGTCATTAACTCGAATGATACCTTCAACGATATCATCAATATAGGTAAAATCTCTTTGCATATTACCATGATTGAAAACGTCAATAGGTTTACCTTCAATAATAGCTTTTGTAAAAAGATAAAGTGCCATATCAGGACGACCCCATGGACCATAAACTGTAAAAAAACGTAAGCCAGTTGTAGGAATATTATATAAGTGTGAATAAGTGTGTGCCATAAGTTCATTTGATTTTTTACTCGCGGCATAAAGACTCATTGGATGATCAACATTTGATGAAGTTAAAAAAGGTTGTGCTTCGTTAAGTCCGTAAACACTTGAACTACTTGCATAAGACAAGTTTTTAATATTATTATGACGGCAACACTCTAGTATATTCATAAAGCCAATGATATTACTGTCCATATACGCTCTCGGATTTGTTAAAGAGTAACGTACGCCAGCTTGAGCAGCAAGATTAATTACAGTATCAAATTTTTCATTTTTAAAAAGAGTATCTAAATTTTTATCATCTTCTAAATTAAGCTTTATAAATTTATACTTAGTGAATTTTGACGATGTCAAAAGTACATTATACTCAATAGTTATACCATCATCTAAGTTTTGAAGAATACCACTACGTTGTAATCTACCATATTTTACTTTTTGATCATAGTAGTCATTAATATTGTCAAGTCCAACGACAGTATCACCACGCTCTAGTAGTTTTAATGCAAGATGACTTCCAATAAACCCCGCTGTTCCTGTTATTAATATTTTCATTAAAGACGACCATCACTAATAGAATCATCATAAAATGATTTAATATCAAATAAAACTTGTTTATCTGTTTTTTTCATATCAATTTTTTTGAATTCATTATGGGCTACAGCAAGAATAATAGAATCATACTGTTTAAGATTAATCTCATTTATAAGTTCAATTCCATATTCACGTTTTACTTCGTCAGAATCAGCCCATGGATCATAAACATCAATTTTTGTACCAAATTCTTGTAACTCTTCTATAACGTCAATAACACGAGAATTACGGATATCAGGACAATTTTCTTTAAATGTAATTCCTAATATTAAGGTTCTTGAACTATCAATAGTTTGACCTTTTTTTATCATAAGTTTTATAATTTGGTTGGCAACATAAATTCCCATATTATCATTAAGGCGACGTCCTGCTAAAATTATTTCTGGGTTATATCCCACTTCTTGTGCTTTATGTGTTAAATAGTAAGGATCAACTCCAATACAGTGACCGCCAACTAACCCTGGTTTAAAAGGTAGAAAATTCCATTTTGTACCAGCAGCTTCTAAAACAGCATTAGTATCAATATCAAGTTTGTTGAAAATAATAGCTAATTCATTAACAAAAGCAATGTTAACATCACGTTGTGAATTTTCGATTACCTTAGCTGCTTCTGCAACTTTTATAGAAGGTGCTTTATGAGTTCCTGCGGTAATAACAGTATTATAAAGATCATCAACTTTAGTAGCAATTTCAGGTGTTGAACCTGCAGTTACTTTTAAAATTTTAGTTACAGTGTGTGTTTTATCACCTGGATTAATACGTTCAGGTGAGTAACCACAGAAAAAATCTTTGTTAAAAGTAAGACCGCTAAATTTTTCTAACACAGGAACACAATCTTCTTCTGTTGCACCTGGGTAAACAGTAGATTCATAAATAACAATATCATCTTTACTTAATACTTTACCAATACTTTCACTTGCTTTTATGAGAGGTGTTAAATCAGGGCGTCTGTTTTTATCAATGGGAGTAGGAACTGTTACTATGTAGTAGTTACAAGATTTTAAATCATCAAGATTACAAGTAAAAGATAGTTTTGAGGCAGATTTTAAATTTTCTGAATCAACTTCTAAGGTTCGATCATGACCATTTTCAAGTTCGTCAATTCGCCATTGCGCAATGTCAAAGCCAACAGTGTCAAAAATTTTTCCAAATTCAACCGCGAGAGGAAGACCAACATATCCTAAACCAATAATTGCTATTTTTTTTTGCATATTCAAATCTTATATCTAAATTTAATTTTTTGTATTATATCTTATTTTTTAAAACGAAAATTTTCTTTCTTAAAAAATGAGTTGACTTTTTCACTAATGTCACCTTGAAATTCAAAAAAAGTTCTAATGCTTTTTCCATTTTTATCTAAAGTTATTTTTCCACCACACCCTAAAGCTTTTTTAGCTTTTTTAAGATAGGTATCATGTATATCATTTTCAAGTGAAAATGGACCAATTAGTGTGACCCATTTTCCTTTACGTTTTTCTTTGTGAGTGTATAAAAAATGCTTCTCTGGTAAAAGAACTTCCACGTCTTTTTTAGCTTTAGGCTTATCTTGAACGATACCCCACTCATCATCAAAGTTTTCATTTAGGTTAAAGTCAAGCTTTTTACCTCGACTCATAGTTTATTGTACTTTGAGTTGTAACGCTGAAATACCTTCAACATTGTCAAGCTTATTAGAAGATACCATACCCATAATTGGATTTTTACAATATAAGTCGTTATCATATAAGACGATAATAACTTCATCTCCTGATTCTAAAAAAGTTTTTTCTCCGTAAGGTGTATATCGTGTAGCACCAATACTGATAATTGCTTTTTCAGGAAAATTTGCTTCTTGTAGGTAACTATTAATATTTTCAAGTGGTCCACTATCTTCTTGGCTATTTAATTGGTTGATCATCCAGTTATTCAATTGTTCATATAAGTAGCTATATCCATTGACTTCAACATCTTCACCATAACGCATTACCATATTATTACGACGCAAAAAAGAGCAAATTCGCCATTTTTCAAGTTTCCCATTTTTATCAAAACTATCAAGTGTAATTAATGTATTACTAAGGCCTTTTGAGGCTTCACCCCAGTTTTTTTTATGAGAAATTTTCTTAGCACCTTCTTTACGAATAGAACAGTCATTATAAGCTCCAAAGTGAGTAGGCGTAATAGAAGAAATTTTATTATCATGATAGGCTAGCTCACAAATTAAGCCAACTTCAGGTTCTGCTTGAACATTAGCGTCTTTATCTTTTCCCTGAGGTAAAATAATGGTGTCGCTTGAGAGCGGATAGGTTCCTAAAAAGTCATTTCGATTAGGAATATAAAAAGGGAACATCCCTTTAGGCCCATTCTCATCGTCAACGTGGACATCTTTAAAGTCTTCAATTTCACCTGCTTGTTCTAAATGAAGTGCAAAATTTCCAGCTATTCCAAGACCAATGAAATCAGTATAATTTGACATTATTAAAGTGTTCCTGCTGCTTTAGCTTCTGCGAACTCTTCATAAGTTCCTTTGAAGTCGATAAAACTTCCATCAGCATGAAATTCAATAATACGTGTAGCAAATGCGTCAAGTAACTCTCTATCATGAGAAACACAAATAACATTACCTTCAAAATTATATAGACCTTCACCAAGAGCAACAATCGCTTCTAAATCAAGGTGATTTGAAGGCTCATCAAGAACTAAGAAGTTCCCATTTTCAAGCATAAGACGTGACAACATCATACGATGTTTTTCTCCACCTGAAATACTTTCTACACCTTTTTCTTGCTGTTCACCGTTAAAAAGCATACGTCCAAGACAGTTACGAATCTCTGCAATATCACGTTTAGGATCATATGAACGTAACCATTCATATAAAGTACCATCACCACTAATAGTATCTGCAGTATCTTGAGGGAAATAACTACTTTCAATTGTAGCACCCCACGTAACTGTTCCTGCACTTGGTTTCATCTCTTCCATAATCAATTTACATAAAGTAGATTTCCCCACACCATTTGCACCAATAATAGCGATTTTTTCACCGGGCTCAATTCTAAGGTTAACATCTTTTAAAACTTCTAAATCACCGTAACTGTGAGATAAATTTACAATATCTAATGCTTCATCTCCCATTTGACGTTTTGCTTTAAAAACAATACTTGGATCACGACGTGATGAAGGTTTAATATCTTCGATATTTAACTTATCAAGTTGTTTTTGACGTGATGTCGCTTGTTTTGCTTTTGATGCATTGGCACTAAATCGACGAACAAAAGCTTCAAGATCTTCTTTTTCTTTAATCTTCTTAGCATTATCAACTTCGAGTTGTTTAGCCATAACATTAGCTGCAATATACCAATCATCATAAGTTCCCGTAAATTCACGAATTTTTTGATAATCAACATCTAAGATATTAGTTACAACAGAATTTAAAAAGTGCCTATCATGTGAGATAACAACCATAGTTCCTTCATGACGTTTAAGCTCATTTTCAACCCAACCAATAGTTTCGATATCAAGATTATTTGTAGGCTCATCGAGGAATAAAACGTCAGGTTTTGGATATAAAACTTGTGCCAGAAGTACTTTAAATTTATCTGCATTATCAAGGCTAGACATCGGCTGGTCATGTAGTTCTGCTGGAATGCTTAAATTTTCAAGAATTTTAGCAATTTTTACATCGTATTCATAAGTTGGATCTTCTTCAACACAGATAACTTCTAAGTCTGCTAAACGGTTGTTTGTAGCATCATCTTCAAAATCACCCGTAACATATAACTCTTCTTTTTCTTGAATAGCGTCATAAAGTCGTTTATTACCAAATAAAACAGCATTCATAATTGTAAAATCTTCAAAAGCGAATTGATTTTGGCCTAAAACACCTACTTTAAGACCATTTTCAATAGCTACTTCACCTTCAAATTCAGGGATTTGACCACTTAAAATTTTTAGAAATGTAGTTTTTCCCGCACCATTTGCACCAATAAGACCGTAACGTTTGTTACGATCTAATTTAAGGTTAATGTTGTCGAAAAGGACACGACTACCAAAACGCATTGTTAATTTTATTGTTTGAACCATACTGATATCTTTTCAAGTGAAATTTTTCGCGATTATATCTAAGTTTTGGTTAAGATGTTATTATTATGCGCAACAGCGTTTGAATTTTTTTCCACTTCCACAAGGACAAGACTCATTTCTACCAATAGTTGTGGCATAAAGCACGCCTTTATTATAATACCACTGTCCATTTTCAAGTATAAAGCTACTAGTTTCATGGTGTAAATGGATTTTAGTTTTATCATTATAGTAAGCTTTGAATTCAACACTATCATGATTACTTGTAACGACTTCAAGCTTTAGCCAGACAATAGTTTTGGCATGTTCAACAATTAATTCTGCATCTTCTTCAATGCGACTTTCTTTAAAAGTAGTGTCTACTAAATATTTTCCATTTCCCATTGCATAAGCACTATATCGTGAACGCATTAATTGTTCTGCAGATGAAGGTTTTATTTTCTGAGAAACAATAGGTTCACAACACTCTTGGTATGTTTTTTTTGATCCACAAGGACATATCATCTTAAAACCTTTATCAAAATTTTATGTAAGCCTATCATAAAGGAAAATATAAAGATAGTATTTGTACAATGACTAAAAATAAAACAGTTTTAAAAAAAATATAAAGTAACAAAAATGAGTGCAATAAATAAACTATTGGCAAGAGAAGTTATTGATTACCTTCCCGAACCCTTTTTTTTAGTTGATAATTTAGGTTGTATTGAATATGCAAATGAAGCCTTTGGCGCAATGCTAGGGTACCCAACATCTGAACTACTAACAAAACATATTGTTGAGTATTTACATGATGCTTCAGTTTTTGATAGTTGTATGGTTGAATTACAGACACAAGATGTTGTAACCGGTAAAGAAGTGACATTTATACATCAAAATAGTAGTTCCATTATGACAATTAACAGCGTACGTTTAGTTACAATTGACGAAGAGATGAAAATCTTTATTAATGTTCGTGATGTAAGTAGTATTGATAAGTTAAATAAGCAACTTAATTTAACTATGAGTGCAGATAAACAGAGGCTTCAAACATTAACTACACTTATTAATTCTAAAGAAGAAGAACTTTCTGTTGCAAAAATTCAAATAGATGAAGTACTCTCTTCAATAGATGAAATAATTTGGTATATTGATGACACTACGATGCAAGTACAATATGTAAACAGTGCTGTTTATGATATTTTTGGGGTTACTAAAGAGACTTTTGTATCCAATGCCACTTTGTGGCAAAATATGATTTTAGATGATGATAAAACCGTAGTTAAACAATTTTTTATGGAATTAGAGAGCGGAAAAACGCAAAGCATTGAATTTAGAATTTTATGTGAAAATGGATGTATTAAGTGGCTGAATAACCGGATTACTCATCATCCTCATTTAAATCTTTTTATGGGTATTACTTTTGATGTTACTGAAGCTAAAAAAAATAGTGATATGGTTGAATATTTGGCGTATCATGATATTTTGACAAAGCTTCCTAATCGTGCGTATCTGAAAAATGAAATTGAAAAAGAGTTACAAAAGGCAAATACTATCTCTTCAGAGATGGGGGTTCTTTTTTTAGATTTGGATAATTTTAAATATATTAATGACACAATGGGACATGAAACGGGAGATGAAATTCTTATTGGTGTGGCTAATCGTATTCAAAAGATTTCTAATGGAAACTCTCTATGTTCACGTTTTGGAGGTGATGAGTTTATAATATTATTGCCAAAAATTCAAGATAGCGATGATATTAAAGGGCTAAGTGAACGATTAATATCAAGCTTTGAGGAACCTTTTATTATTAATGAACATGAATATTTTTTGTCCTGTTCCATTGGAATTTCCTGTTTCCCTGAAGATGCACAAAGTAGCACAGGTTTGATTAAATGTGCAGATACTGCAATGTACGAAGCAAAGCATCGAGGTAAAAATCAGTATAGTTTTTATGAAAAATCTTTTGATGATACTGTAAAAGAATTTGTAAAAATTGATGGAATTATACGAGAGAGTCTTAAAAATGACTATTTTGAATTAATGTATCAGCCATTAATGGATGCAAAATCTCAAAAGCTTATTGGTTTTGAAGCACTATTGCGGTTAGATCATCCAAAATATGGAAAAATTTTTCCTGATCAGTTTATTCCTGTAGCAGAGTCAACCGGTGACATTTTACCTTTGAGTCGTTTTGTTTTGGAATCTGCGTGTGAGTTTTTGGTGACATTAAAGGAGTATGCTCCTGATGTTTTTGTTGCTATTAATATTTCTGCAAAACAGTTTAAAGAAAAAGATTTTGTTCAAACTGTGTTAACAAATTTAAAACATCGATCACTGTCACCTAAATCCTTAAAAATAGAATTAACAGAATCTGTTGTCATGGAAGATATTTCTATTGCTACACATCAATTACAAGAACTTAAGAATGCAGGTGTAAAAATAGCACTAGATGATTTTGGAACAGGATATTCTTCATTTGAATATTTAGCAAAATTGCCTATTGATACGTTGAAAATTGATAAGTCATTTATCTTAGGTATGTTTGATGAGGGTCATAATCAAGATATTATAGAAGCAATGACATCACTTGCTCATACTATGAAAATGGATGTTACTGCAGAAGGTGTTGAAACCATAAAACATGTTGAATATTTGAATGCACATGGTATTGATATTTTACAAGGCTTTTATTTTGATAAAGCAATACCTGTAACAGAAGTTATTGAAAAGTTTAAAGTTAAAAAACTTTAAACTTTTTATCCATTAATAGAAATTAGTTTTTGTACATCGTCAGGTTTGTAAGAAAAACCTTTTTTTATGGCAATTTTTTGTACCAATCCTATCATATCATCATATGAGTTGAAGTTTATAGTTTTACTAAAAAGTGCAGCATTACTTAACTCATTTTCAATATCAGCTTGCGAAATAGTGGGGAATACCATTTTGATATTATGTACTGAAAGCTCAATTGACTTAGTATTTTGTTTATAAAGTGCATTTACTTTTTTAATAGCTATATCTTTATCTAATCCTCTGTTTTCTAAAATAGAAGCAATTTTAACTGACGTGTTTTCACATTCAATACTGTTATTTTGATTAATAACATGTTGTGTGACTACTTGAGCATAAGCACTGTGGGTAAAAAAGATAAGTGAGCCTAAAATAAGTACTTTTGTTCGTAACATAAATAACTCCTTTTAATCGACTTTTTAAATTATTTTTCATATAGTCGATATATAATAGTGTTAGTATAGTACTAAAGTATCAATATATAGTAAATAAGAAAATTACGAGAAGGAGTACACAATGAATATATCAACATCACTATCTGCTAATGCAAGTTATTCATCACAGCAGGTAAAAAGTAGTAACATTGAAATTAAAACTCAAGAGGATGCACAAGAGTTAAAGGCATACATGCAAGAGAACTCTATTACCTTTAGTTCCATAAATATTGACTTTCAATCTTCTGTGTCATCATTTAATAGTAATTCAACAGATTTTGAAAAAGATCATGAAGAGTTTCAAAATTTTTTACAAGATGTAGGGTATAACGGTCCTAATATTGGTTCATTGTCTCAAGAAGAAGCAATAGAACTAGTAAGTGAAGATGGTTTTTTTGGAATTGATAAAACATCACAACGTATTGCAGATTTTGTATTAAGCGGAGCAGGGGAAGATGAATCTTTACTTCGTGCAGGACGTGCAGGTATTTTACAAGGCTTTGATGAAGCAAAACAGATTTCGGGTGGAGAACTTCCTGATATTAGTTATAAAACTATTGAAAAAGCAGTTGAGATTATTGATAAAGCAATGCATTCAATGGGATATTCTATACTTGATTCAAATAGTTAAAAGTACTCACTTTTAACTATTATCACTCTACTGTTTGTCAAACGCTTTCATAAATAGATAACTACACACTCACTACACACTCTTTTTTTATACTTAGACAAATCAAATAAAAAAAGGGTACATCATGAAAACTTTAACTTTTAATTTAACAACAGGTTTATCTTTAGTAGCAACGGCTTTATTGTTAAGTGGATGTGGGAGCAGTTCAATAGAACAAAATATTGAAAATCAAACAGGTGTGAATAATTCACAGATATTTAATGGAAATGTAGCAGATGGCTATTTAGTAGGTGCTAAGGTGTGTGCAGATATTAATACAAATAGTGTGTGTGATGTTGGTGAGCCAAGTGTAATAACAGATGCAAATGGTCACTACGCTTTAGAACTTAATGATGAAGAGTCATTGGCTCCTATTATTGCACAAATTGATGAAGACACTATTGATACTGATGATGGTTTACCTGTAGGTACCTCTTATGTTTTACGTAGTGTTTCTGGAGCGGAAGGATTTTTATCTCCACTTTCGACGTTAGTTGTTCAACAACTAGAAGCTGATGCAACACTAAGTGTTGAAGAAGCAAAGCGTATTGTCGCGGAGCAGTTAGGCTTAGAAGAGGGAGTTGATCTTTTTAAAGACTATGTCAAAGAGAATTCAAAAGCATATAAAAAAGCACATACCCAAGCAAGAATCATTGGAAAAATGTATAAAACAATGAATGAAAAATTAGAGGAATTAGGTATTGATACTACAAATAGTTTTAGTGCAGCTAAAGAGTTTATCAACAACGATATTGTTTTACAAAACCTTCAAGAGATTGCACGTTTAAGTGAAGATGAAAATGTAGATACTGTTGTAGCGGCAGCATCTTTATTAGCTGATGAATTAACGATTGAAAGTGCTTCTGATATCGTAGAAAAAATTAGAGTGTTTAGTATTGAAAATAGATTAAGCCGTCAAGATAATAAAAATCAAAACATTGAACAAAACAGTGATGTTCAAGAGTTAATAACTGCAATACAGAGTGAAGGTGGTTTATATCAGTTACACCGAGATAAGTCACCAAGTTATGATGAAAAATTTATGATGAGAATATCAAAATATGAAGATAATGATGCAGATACTAAAGCTGAGGTGACCTCTACATGGTATAACAAAGAGTTAAGTGTAGTGGAAGAGTTTTTAGACTCAAATCGTTCACATTATCTTTTAGGTAGTGAAGGGTGGCATCATTATAATGAGGATTTAACAGCCTATAGTATTGGATATGAAAAAATTAGTGATGAGAATGTTAGTTCGTTAATTTTGACTAATGAAGCAGGTGAGCGTTTTAGTACTATAGTCCAAGCAAAAGCAACGTTAGATGAACGACGCTTTGGTCGTACACTTTCTCGCTATAGTGATGGTTTTAGAGGGGGTTTTTTTAGTGAAGGTGCTGTGTCGTATCGTTTAAATGCTACCTCACTACAAAGTCGTTATATGGTGCGTCCTTTTGTTTATCAAGAAGATGAAAATATAGAACGTTTGTTAGAAAATCGGGGAAGTGCAGTAAGTGTGAGTGCATCAGTTTTAGCACTTGATAGTAATGTTTCCCAAATAACATTTACAAGTATAGAAAATTTTAAAAATCATTTTACTTTTTTAGCTGGTAGTGAAGTTCAAGTATATGCACCTGCTCCATCACATTCTGGAGTTGCTTTTGGAAATAATGGAATAGCGTATATGAAACTACCCCTAAGTAATATCTTAGTGGAGGGTTCATTTATTGTTGAAGTTGTAAACGGTATTGAAGTATTACGTACTACCTTTGAATCACAGTTTCATCACAAATATCACCATACATCAATGATATTTTCAGTAGTAGATGGTGAGGTTAAAATAGGGAATTACACCGTACAAGGTCAATCCAAAACAGTTAAAAATGCACTTTATAATAAAATTGCTTATGATGATTTAAATAATGCTATTAATGGCTCAATTTAATAGCTTTGATATGTTATAATCTAAGTATAAAAAGAGTCACAAAAAAGGAGTATTTTATGTATAAAATTATAGCTAACACATTACTGTTATTAATTTTTACAACTCCTTTATTGGCTAATATTTCAAACTCATCAAGGACTTCTACTATTAATAGAAGTTCTTTGAGCTCTTCTGAAAAAAGTGCTCTATTAAATCGGGTCAAACAGACAAAAAGTGTACAAAGAAGTAATTTAAAAAGAAATTTTAAACAAGCTAGAGTATCTCACAATAAAAATAATATGAAAAACCGTTTTAAGCGTAAAGAACATCATAATAGATTACAGCGCACAATTAATAAACGACCTAAAAGATAGAAATGCTTTCTTTAGGTCGCTGTAAAAAACTTCTCTTTTTAGCATTTTTGTTTACTATTCCTTTATTACATGCTACGACTAACTTTCCTTATTTTCAAGCAATTACACATTTTGAGCAAGAACAGATTGATGGTCATATTATTAATCAATTTGATCGAAGGTTTCGATACGAGTTTTTAGATGATATTCAACGTTTGAGTATCTTCTCATTAGATGCAGGTTATGCTTATGAGCTGGAGAGTTGGGTTTTTACTGTTGAAGGACGTGCAACAACACAACTTTTTGATGAAGACTATACCGTTCCTTACTATTTAAGTAATTTTTCTAATGAAAATATTAATAATGTAATGTTATCTGTTGCTAGTGTTGATTATTATCATGATAACTTTGCTTTCTCAGTGGGAAGAAATAAGATTGACTTTGATTATCTTTATGGTTCAGTTGATTCAATTATGACCTATTATGGTGATGAATATATATCTGCCACTGCTTTTTGGTTTTTAAACTACTATGATTTTCAATATAATTACTTTACTAAGTATGAAAATATTAATAATGACGAAGGTGTTTATGGACTTTATTTACAAAGCGGTGAGAAGTTAGATAATTTTATCATCTCAATTTATAATTACGGTACAAGAGATGGCGAATATTTAACAGGTTTTTCTGCTGCTCTAGAAATCAATGATTTTGTTTTAAATAGTAGCTTCACCTATGCTAATAGTTTTCTTGATAGAGCTTTTTTAAATCAAGAACGATACAATAGAGTATGGATAGATTATTATCATGATAAAAGTATTTTTGAAATTGGAGTAAGTAAAACAGGGGATAGTGATCTTTATCTGATGCTTGTTTTTGGATCATATCCTTTTTCAGAGTTCTATTTAACGAATAATATTAATAAAAAAGAAGCTCGGAATATTTATGCGAAGTACAGTTATGAAGATGCAAACTTTGCTCTTAATTTAGTTGGCGGTTCTACTTACTTCATGGCAGAGCAAATTATTGCAGATAAAATATTTGAAGTTGAGGCAAATTCGTATGAGTTAGATGCTCGCATTGATTACTATTTTAATAAACATTGGAGTGTTGATGTGAGTTTTAGTTATTTGAAAAATTCTACTAATGCATCACTTGAATTTGATCAACAGCTTGTTAGTACAAATGTGGTATTTCAATGGTTATAAAGTTTGTAATGACAAAATTTGTATTAACTTTTATTGCTGTAACACTTTTGTATGCTAATAATGATTATCTCTATGCATTAAAAGCTTATTATGATGAAAGTAGTAGTAACGATATCACAGCCATAGAAACTTTAAAAATGCAAAATATTCCTGATGCTGCTTTTTTAGTAGCAGTGGCGTATGAACAAGGAAAAATGGTAAAACAAGACTCTATTGAAGCTCTAAAGTGGTATGAAAAAGCAGCGGGCTTAGGAGATGTTGATGCCATGCTAATGAGTGCTTGGTACTATTATAAAGGTGATGTTATAGAAAAAAATAGTGAAAAAGCAAAGGTTTGGTTTGAAAAGGCAAGTGATTTAGGTGATAAAGAAGCCACTGAAATGTTAGAACTATTTGAATAGTATTATAAGTGTAAAATTATCTCTTCTGTAGGTTTTGCAAAGTAGTAGTTTACAAGTTGTTTTTATGATGAGAGGTATTTGAGTTATTATAGTGTCGTTATAAAAACTGTTGAAAAGAAAAAGAGATAATTTCTAAGTGCAATACACACTTAGAAATTAGTTTTGAGCGTGATATTATAAATCACCCTCATGAGATGCTAAATACTCAGCAACACCTTCAGTAGTTGCTTTCATTCCTTCATCACCTTTAACCCAACCAGCAGGACATACTTCACCATGCTCGTCAGTAAATTGCATTGTATCTACCATACGAATCATTTCATCAATGTTACGTCCAAGTGGAAGATCATTAATTACTGCGTGACGAACAATACCTTTTGAATCAATTAAAAATGATCCACGAAGTGCAACTGCATCTCCAAAAAGAACATCATAATCACGTGAAATTGATTTACTTAAATCTGCAACTAAAGGCATATTTACACGACCAATACCACCTTTATTTACTGGAGTTTCTCTCCATGCAAAGTGTGAAAATTGGCTATCAACAGAAACACCAATAACATTTACACCACGACTTTTGAAATCTTCAACACGGTGAGAAAACGCAATAATTTCAGAAGGACATACAAAAGTAAAATCTAATGGATAAAAGAAAAGAACTGTACCTTTTTCACCAAAGTTTTCTGATAATTTAAAATCATCAACGATTGATCCGTCTGCTAAAACTGTAGTTGCTGTGAAATCTGGAGCTGGGTTTGTTACTAACATATAATATTTTCCTTGTTTGAACGAGAAAGGAATAAAATCCCTTTCTCTACGCTAGCCGCTATGGCACTAAAGGGAGTCACTTAGTGACTCTTTACTGGATTACTAATTTTTAAATCATCGGAATTTTATCATAGTTAGATTAAATACTTTATCAATGTTGTAATATAGATTCATTTATTAATTTTCTTTTAGCTATACTTCCAAAATCTATAAAAGCGTGTATTTTTTGAGTAGTAATAGGTATTACTTCACAACAAAATCTTGACTCTAAGAGTCAAAGCTTTAGCGCCCTAGTGGCTAACGTAGGGAAGGGGATTTATTCCCTTCCCGTTTACAATAAGGATTTAATCGATGACTAAAGAGTACATTTTTACTTCAGAGTCTGTAACAGAAGGGCATCCGGATAAGATGGCTGATCAGATTAGCGATGCTATTTTGGATTATATTATTGCAAAAGACACTAAAGCACGCGTTGCGTGTGAAACAGTAGTTTCAAATGGTTTTTGTGTAATAGCAGGCGAACTTAAAACAACAGCATACGCACCGATGCAAGATATTGCGAGACGCGTAGTCGAAGAGATTGGTTATACCGATTCAAAATATGGTTTTGATTTTAAATCAGCAGCGGTGTTAAATGGTATTGGAGAACAGTCACCTGATATTAATCAAGGTGTTGATCAAGCTGATGGTGAAATTGGCGCTGGAGATCAAGGACTAATGTTTGGTTACGCTTGTCGTGAAACTAAAGAGTTAATGCCTTTACCAATTCATCTTTCTCATCGTATTACGGAGCGTTTAGCTCAAGTCCGTAAAGATAATATTATTGATTATCTTCGTCCTGATGGTAAAGCACAAATTTCAATTAAATATATAGATGATAAGCCGGTTTCAGTTGAAACAGTTGTTGTTTCTACACAACATCATGATAATGTTGATCAAGCAATTTTACGTAAAGATATTATTGAAAAAGTAATTAAGCATGTTATTCCTGCAGAATTATTAAGTGATGATGTTATTTATCATATTAATCCTACTGGTAAATTTGTTATTGGTGGACCACAAGGTGATGCGGGTCTTACAGGTCGTAAAATTATTGTTGATACTTATGGCGGATCATGTCCTCATGGTGGGGGAGCTTTTTCAGGAAAGGATCCTACCAAAGTAGATCGTTCTGCTGCGTATGCTGCACGTCATGTTGCAAAAAACCTTGTAGCATCAGGTGCTTGTGATAGAGCAACTATTCAAGTTGCTTATGCTATTGGTGTTGTAAAACCTGTTTCAATAATGGTAAATTCTCATGGAACAGGTCAAGTAAGTGAAGAGAAACTTGAAGAATGCGTTAAAGAACTTTTTGATTTAACACCTAAAGGTATTATCGAATCACTTGACTTATTACGTCCAATTTATCAAAAAACAGCTGCTTATGGCCACTTTGGTCGTGAACTTGATGAATTTACATGGGAAAAAACTGACCGTGTAGAAGATATCAAAAAATATTTAAATATCTAATTATAATAAAGGACAAAATTTGTCCTTTATTCTTCTTGTAACATCTTCACTTTTAGCCTTAGAAAATTCCCTTTTTTTAGTTTTTTTTAACATTCGTGTGGTATAGTTTTTCTATTATTCCAAAGGAGATTAAAATGGCAGTATTTATTAATGACACATGTATTAATTGTGGAGCTTGTATTGACGAGTGTCCAGTAGAAGCAATTGTAGACGAAGATGATAACCCAACAGGTGAAGAACTTTATTACGTTTATCCAGATAAATGTGTAGAGTGTGTTGATCACCATGACGAACCAGCTTGTGCTACTTCATGTCCAACTGAGGGTTGTATTACTTGGGATATGAAATTTGCTGGTGATGATAAAGAATTCTTTAACGGACCTAACTATGTAGATGGTAAAGATTTCGTAATGGAAGACGCTGACGCTGAGATGCCATTCCGTGACGATATCTCTGATGATGATCGTAAAAATCGTGCAAACATCGTAGACTAATTTTTAGTTTATAATTTTGACGTTAAAGCACCTCTTGGTGCTTTATTTAACTAAAATAATCTTTCTAATTTTCTTCAATTTTTAAAAAAACAAACTTTAAACTAAAGTACAATATTTTTTCGGTATAATTCGATTCTATTTTTATATTTGGAGTTTCGATGGAACGTACACTATCAATCATTAAACCAGACGCTGTTGCAAAAAATGTTATTGGGAAAATTCTTTCTCGTTTTGAAGATGCAGGACTTAAAGTTGCTGCTACTAAAAAATTACAGCTTTCACAAGCAGATGCTGAAGCATTCTATGCTGTTCATGCAGAGCGTCCTTTTTTCAAAGACCTTGTTGGATTCATGATCAGCGGACCTGTTGTTGTTACTGTTTTAGAAGGTAACAATGCAATGGCTACTAACCGTGATTTAATGGGTGCTACTAATCCTAAAGAAGCTGAAGCTGGAACAATCCGTGCTGACTTTGCTGATAGCATTGATGCTAATGCAGTTCACGGAAGTGATTCTGTTGAAAATGCTGCTGTTGAGATCGCTTTTTTCTTTTCTGAGAGAGAAATTTCTTAATTGAAAATAGCGTTTCGACGTATACATAAGACCCCTTTAGAGTTTGAATTAACTCAAGAGGATCTTCTCATCAAAGGTACTTTAGAACATTTTCGAAGTACCATTATGTTGATGAAAGCAAATATTACAGGAACGTATCCACGTAATTGTGATGTTTGTGCTACAGAAATTAAATGTTCCATTGATGAAGAGGTTAAACTTTACATTAATGACGGTATTTATGAGGGTAGCGACAATGAATTATTAGAGATAGTTGAGATGATGGACGAGATGGTTGACATTGATGAAATCTTGAACTCAGAACTTGAATTAATTCGCACCGATTATTACAGCTGTGAAGCATGTAGTTCTCGTGAAGACGATGATGTAGATTATTAATAGTTTTCTATTAAAGTTTCTATTTTGTTGTCAAAAAATTAAACTTAAAACAAGGAGATTGTGATGGCAGTACCTAAAAGACGCGTTTCGCATTCACGTTCTGCAAAGCGTAGAACACACTATAAAATTAAATTAGCACGTCCTGTTAAAGATACAGACGGAACTTACAGATTACCACACCATGTAAACCCTACAACAGGCGAGTACAAATAGTTTGGTAAAAATTGCGATTGACGCAATGGGTGGGGACTTTGGTCCCGAACCAATTGTAAAAGGAACAATTCTAGCACTAAAGCAGAAAAAATTCATACCAATTTTGGTAGGAAAAAAAGAGGAAATTTTACCTTTATTGCCTAAGGGATATAAAGACAAGATTTTAATTGTAGAAGCTAATGATGTGATAGACATGTCAGATGCGGCTACTGATGCTTTAAAACGTAAAGAAAGTTCTATTTTCAAAGCCGTCAATCTCGTTAAAAACAAAGAAGCAG
>Ga0233442_1001513_pt1 | contig 17608 bp, 14 predicted proteins | sample SI_123_September_3_FD_182789 | JGI IMG/M metagenome (GOLD analysis project Ga0233442, IMG submission 182789) | Seawater microbial communities from Saanich Inlet, British Columbia, Canada - SI_123_September2016_150_MG | ecosystem: Environmental > Aquatic > Marine > Inlet | place: Canada: British... | reverse complement strand
TATCTCCAGTTGAGCCACTGCACGGTGTAACTGCTGAATGGCACTGAACTCCTCGTTCTCACCGTCCAGTCGTTGATGGGCTTGCTGGCTCAGCTCTAGGAGTTGTTCACCGTTATTGAGTCGGCTCTGCTCCTCTTCCAGCTGGGGCAGCTCCCCCTCGGCTAGCTCTAAAGCGGCAAACTCTTGTAGCTGGAAATCTAACAAGGAGATGCGGTCTTTGCGCTCTGCCTCACTCTGTAACAGTTGCTGCTGTTGTCGGCTCAACGCTTCCCACTGTTGGAACTGCTGGGCCATCTTTTTTAGCTGCTTTGCATGCTCTCCATACTGGTCTAGCAGGTGGAGTTGCTCCTCTCGCTTCAGTAGTCGCTGGTGTGCATGTTGCCCCTGAATATCGATCAACAGTGTGGAGAGTTCGCGCAGTAGCTGTGTGGTACTGGGAGAGCCGTTGATAAAGGCGCGTGAACGCCCATCTTGGCGGATCACCCGGCGCAACATCAAGCTGTCATCGCTGCACTCTAGGGCCTGCTGTTTCATCCAGCTGTGTAACTCTGGGGTGAGCTGCTCAAAGGTCGCTACGATCTCTGCCTGTTCAGCGCCTTGGCGAATAAAGCGACTCTCTGCACGTTTGCCTATCGCCAGCCCTAGGGCATCAAAAATAATTGATTTTCCTGCGCCTGTTTCACCGCTGAGTACGGTCATTCCCTGTTTGAAATCGATCTCTGTCTCGGTGACCAGTACAAAATTGCGGATGTAAAGATGGGTTAGCATGTTGTTTTTCTTCTCCAATGCAGTAGCTGTTGGTAGAGCAGGTCTACGTCGATTGGCTTGGTTAGATGGTCATTCATCCCGGCCTGAATGGCCTTTTCCCGGTCGCCCCGCATGGCGTTTGCAGTCATTGCAATAATGGGGGTATCACGGTACCCCTCTAACTTCCGGATCTGCTGGCTTGCCTCGTACCCATCCAAAATTGGCATCTGGATATCCATCAAAATCAGGTGGTATGGGTAGCGTTGTGCGGCCTCTACAGCCTCTTGACCATTGTTGGCAATGGTGACAATGATACCCGCGCTGGTAAGAACCTCCTTGGCGACCATCTGGTTGACTATGTTGTCCTCAACCAGTAGTACCTCCAGTCCTTTGAGTTGATCAGTGATCTGATCATAATCTACTGTAGAGGGGGAGGTATCAGCAGTGAGGGATTGATCAACCTCCACCCATACACTGAATTGGAATGTACTGCCGTGATTGATCTGGCTCTCTACGCTGATCTCTCCGCCCATCATCTCTACCAGCTGTTTGGATATGCTGAGCCCAAGGCCGGTACCACCATACCGCCGTGTAGTAGAGCTGTCTGCCTGAGAGAAGGGGCGGAACAGCTTTGCCTGCTGCTCTGAGGACATCCCAATACCGGTATCCTTCACAGAAAATTGAATCAGTGCCCGTTCATCTTTTTGTTGTAGCAGAACCCCCTGTAAGGTAATCGATCCCTGCTCAGTAAACTTAATTGCATTATTGGTTAGGTTAACCAAAATTTGTTGAAGTCGAGTGGGATCCCCCATCAACCCTTGTGGAATGTCCCCTGCAATATCTAGTTTGATCTCCACCCCCTTCTCTGTAGCCTTGTAGAAGGTCACATCGGAGGACTGTTTGAGTACGCTATCCAATGTAAATGGAGTGGTTTCCATGTCCAGTTGACCGGCCTCAATCTTTGAAAAATCTAGAATATCGTTGATGATGTTGAGAAGAGAGGTGGAGGAGCTCTGAATTTTGCTTAGATACTCTTGCTGGTGAGTGGGCAGCTGCTTATCTTTAAGTGCCAGATAGCTGAGGCCAATAATGCCGTTCATGGGGGTACGAATCTCATGGCTCATATTGGCCAGAAATGTACTTTTGGCCTGGTCAGCCTGTTCAGCCTGCTCTTTGGCTTCTCGCATCTCTTGGGTGCGCTCACTGACTTTCTGTTCAAGCTGAGCAACCATCTTGTGTTCAGTCTCCAGAGCCAGAGCCTGTGCCTGTTCATTCTCATGTCGTATTACGTTATAGCGATCAAACAGTGATATTGAGAATAGGGGAACAATAAGAATAAGGCCCATCATAAAATAGGTAGGTTCAACTGTAATGGGTGCAAAATCAAGTGTCATCAGGGCCATTGCAAAGATAACAATGATGAGCGTTGTCGCACCGAGCAGGAAGAAGCGTGCGGCAATATACCCTTTATGTGACACAGTGATTGCAGCGAACAGAGAGGAGGTGGTAATTAGAATGGCGTAGATTATTATGGCTAGTCCGCTGGTCTTATAGCTCATCCAGATAGAGACCCCCTCAAAAGCAATACCAAGGAGCAGTAAGAGCCCCAATATTCGGTGCCAAAAGGGGGCGAATTTTCTGGTTTGTAATATGTTTCGGGTAAAGGCAGCCCCCATTGCGAGGCTTGCTATGCCTGTTGCAGCAATCTCTCGAATTGCGATCTCTGCACTGATATCTGGAATCAACAGTGTAAGGTGGCCGTTGTAGCCAATGGCGAAAAGTGCTGCGGTTATAAGGGTTAAACCAAGCTGAAGATAATCAATTTCCTTCATAACTAGAGTGAGCATCAGCATAATCACCCCTGTGCCAAATAGCATGCCATAGCCTGCAAACAGGAATATTGTTGTATGACTCTTCATGCTGGTAAAGTCAGCCGTGTTCCAAAGGCGTACCTGAGGTCGTTGTTCCGGCTTCTGCTTGAGCCGGATGTAGAGTGTATGGGTCTCACCTAAAGGGATTGCCACCGGGACAAGCAGGCTGTCTGGAGCAAGATAGTGCTTGAAGAAGTTTAGTTGAGCAGAGGTTTTTTGATCCAATGTATGGCGGCTCTCTATCCGGTGGTTCAGTTGATTCTCTCCTATGGTGATCCACCACCAGCGGTGGTTGCTGTTGTTCTGGATTTGGAGGCGCAGCCACAGCCACTGTTCTGATGGAGGTGTGGATGTGTTGAAGATCTCTTTGTCGGTTGTGTCTAACACCTGAATCCCCTTTGCTGGGGGCGGAGCTTGACGGCTCCACTCAACGGCAGTGCTCACCTCAAGCTGTGGAATTTCTGCTTCGACCGTAACCAGCTCAGCTGCAATAAGGTGCTGTGGTAACACCATTGCAAACAGCAGTGCTGCCAATAGCGGTAAGTGAAAGGGCATTCGTTATACTGGAATTAGGAGGGGGAAGGTCTGGTAAGGCTACCCAGACCACCCCAGCTTCTGCCGCAAGACACGGAATGGGCTGTAGTTAGAGGGGTGGATCAGCCGAATATGGTGCTCCAGCCGTTCGACCAAAATCTTGTCTCCGGCAACCAGTGCCTGATTGCTCTGTCCATCACGGGTTACCTGAGCGTGACCACTCGGCCCCATAATGGTCACCTCAATATGGCTGTTACCGGGGACTACAATTGGACGATTACTCAAAGTGTGTGGGCAGATTGGCACTAGGGAGATCGCCTTCAGGGTGGGGGCAAGGATAGGGCCGCCACTGGAGAGGGCATAGGCGGTAGAGCCGGTTGGGGTAGATATGATCAACCCATCTGAACGCTGACGATTTACGAACTCCCCATTAATATGGGTCTCAAACTCAATCATGCGGGCGATATCCAGTTTATGGACCACTACATCGTTGAGCGCATACCCCTCAGCCAAGGATTCACCATCCCGTAGGATATGACTTTGTAGTAGGCAACGCCGCTCTTCGGTAAATTCGCCGCTCAGCACCTCCTCCAAATAAGTGTCGATCTGGTTGGGTGCAATGTCGGTGAGGAAGCCCAAGCGCCCCAAATTGATCCCCAGCATTGGGATATCAAAACGGGCCAGTGAACGGGCTGCATTCAAGAAGGAGCCATCTCCCCCAATTACGATGGCGAGATCACACTGTTCGCCCATCTCTTCACGAGTGACTACAGGTAGTCGGTTCTCTGGGTGGCGTTCTGCAGTCTCTTTATCCAGAAACACCTCCAACTGTTTATCGACCAAGCAACCGGTGAGAGAGAGTAGGGTCTCGCCGACAGTGGGTGCTCCAAATTTACCGATGACGCCGATTTTGTGGAATTGATAGTCCATAATGCTGTTCTTTATTCTATTAATTTTATGGGTGTGTAAGGTGTTGAAGCTGGCACTCAAGAGGAACGAGTGCTAATCTTCGTCTCCTTTTTGAATTCTCCAACTATATCACGATTTTACCACCACGGATGAGCAGTGAACTACCTCTAACAGAGCGGGCGCAACACCTGTTAAAAGTGTTGGTCGAACACCATATCCGTGATGGGAAGCCGGTCGGTTCCACCACGCTTTCACGTAACTCTGGATTGAAGGTGAGTTCCGCTACCATCCGTAACACCATGTCGGATCTGGAGGCGATGGGGTTGATCCACTCGCCACACACCTCGGCAGGGCGTATTCCCACCCAAAAGGGGTATCGCCTGTTTGTCGATAGTATGGTGGCGGTGCAGCCGCTACAGCGGGTCGAATTGACACAGCTGCAGCAAGAGATCTCTGGGCAAGAGAAAAATACCCAAGAGGTGCTTAGCTCAGCTTCGTCATTATTATCGCAGATTACCCAGATGGCGAGTGTGGTGATGGTGCCACGGCATGAGCGGGTCACCCTGCGCCACTTGGAATTTTTGCCACTCTCTGAGGGGCGGGTGCTGGCGATTTTGGTGACCAACCTGGATGAGGTGCAGAATCGTATCTTGCAGACCGATCGTAGCTTTACAGAGTCGGAATTGCGTCAGGCGGCCAACTGGTTCAATCAGACCTTTGAAGGGGAAGATTTAGAGCTGGTGCGTAGCCGTCTGGTTACTGAGCTAGAGCGCTCCAAAAGTGAGATGGATGAGGCGATGCAACAGATTGTGCAGATGGCACAGCAAGCCGTCACCTCAGGGGAACCGAACAGAGATCAGATGATGGTCTCTGGGCGTTCCAAATTGATGGACTACAATGAATTTTCAGAGATGGATCGGCTGCGTCAGCTCTTCAACGCCTTCAGTGAGAAGCGCGACATGATTCATCTGCTGGACCAGTGTATGGAGGCCGATGGGGTACAGGTCTTTATCGGTGAGGAGTCGGGCTACCAGTTTTTTGATGAGTGTAGTGTGGTCACCGCCCCCTATCGTCATGGTGATGAGGTGGTGGGGGTGTTGGGGGTAGTGGGGCCAACCCGCATGGCCTACGACCGAGTGATTCCGGTGGTAGATATGACCGCAAAAGTTTTAAGTTCTGCCTTGAATTCGATGGGATAGCCCCCATTCAGAGGGGGAATTTTCTGTTTAAGGCAGATCAATAGAAGCAGTAAAATATTAGTAATTAGTTTAGCTTTATTAAATAAGGAATTGTTTTAAATGAGTGAAGAGGAAGTTAAACCTGAATCTGAAGAAGAGCAGGTTGCAGAAGAGAGTACGGAAACGGTTGCGGCAGAGAGCGATGTTGCAGAAGAGACTACAGAAGAGGCAACAGAAGCGACTGTAGAGGAGAGCGCTGAGGAAGTTGCAGAGCCAACCAATGCTGAGATGGTAGAGCAGGCCAAAGCACAGGCCGCCGACTATCTGGACCGCATGACCCGTATGCAGGCAGAGATGGATAATCTTCGCAAGCGCACGGCACGGGATGTTTCGAACGCACGTAAATTTGCGCTCGAACCCTTCGCCAAGGAGCTGCTGGCGGTGGCCGATAGTATCGATTTGGGGCTCAATGCTGCCAAAGACTCCGATGATGTCTCTTCTCTGATTGAGGGGATGGAGCTTACTCGTAAGCAGCTCTTCGGTACGCTGGAGAAGTTTAATGTCGAGGTGATGGATGCGATGGGGGTCAAGTTTGATCCTGAGCAGCATGAGGCGATGACCATGGTGCCTAATCCAGAGATGGAACCCAACACGGTGATGGATGTGATCCAGAAAGGGTACACCCTCAATGGTCGTCTACTGCGCCCAGCAAGAGTAATTGTTAGCTCCTCTTGAAACTCTAAAGAACACCCCCATAGTAGGGGTAAGCTAAAAAGTGACAGTTAAAAGTAAACATTAAGAAATCTTGATAAAGAATTGAAATTGGAGAAGATATAATGGGTAAGATTATCGGTATTGACCTCGGAACCACAAACTCGTGCGTCTCTGTATTGGAAGGCGACTCAGCACGTGTGATCGAGAATAGCGAAGGTGCACGCACCACGCCATCGGTCATCGGTTATGCGGATGATGGTGAGGTTCTGGTCGGTCAGGCGGCAAAACGTCAGGCGGTCACCAACCCACACAACACCCTGTTTGCGATCAAACGACTGATCGGTCGCCGCTTCGAAGATGACGTGGTGCAGAAGGATATCAATCTGGTTCCGTACAAAATCGTCAAGGCCGATAACGGTGATGCCTGGGTTCAGGTCGATGACAAGAAGATGGCGGCCCCAGAGGTCTCAGCTCGCGTACTGCAGAAGATGAAGAAGACCGCTGAGGAGTATCTCGGTGAGGATGTCACCGAAGCGGTCGTCACTGTCCCAGCCTACTTTAACGACTCTCAGCGTCAGGCAACCAAAGATGCCGGTAAGATCGCAGGTCTTGAAGTAAAGCGTATTATCAATGAGCCAACCGCAGCGGCACTCGCCTACGGTATGGATAAGAAGGAAGGGGATCGTGTGATTGCGGTCTACGACCTCGGTGGCGGTACCTTCGACGTATCAATCATTGAGATCGCCGAGATTGATGGTGAGCACCAGTTTGAGGTGTTGGCCACCAATGGTGACACCTTCCTCGGTGGTGAGGATTTTGACAACCGCATCATGGATTACTTGGTTGATGAGTTCAAAAAAGAGCAAGCGGTCGATCTCTCGAAAGATCCAATGGCCCTGCAGCGCCTGAAAGAGGCAGCGGAGAAGGCGAAGATCGAACTCTCCTCCAGTCAGCAGACCGATATCAATCTGCCCTACATCACTGCAGATGCCTCCGGCCCTAAGCACATGAACATCAAGATGACTCGTGCCAAGCTAGAGTCATTGGTGGATGATCTGGTACAGCGCTCCATCGACCCTTGTCGTGTGGCACTGAAGGATGCGGGTCTCTCGGCCTCTGAGGTTAAGGACGTGATCTTGGTGGGTGGACAGACCCGTATGCCTAAAGTACAGGAGCAGGTTCAGAGCTTCTTCGGTCGCGAGCCACGTAAGGATGTGAATCCAGATGAAGCCGTTGCCATGGGTGCGGCAATTCAGGGTGGTGTACTCTCCGGTGATGTCAGCGACGTACTGTTGCTGGACGTAACCCCACTTTCACTTGGTATCGAAACCCTGGGTGGCGTGATGACCAAGCTGATCGAGAAGAACACCACCATTCCTACCAAGGCGCAGCAGGTCTTCTCCACAGCGGATGATAACCAAGGTGCGGTCACCGTACACGTACTTCAGGGTGAGCGTGAGCAGGCCTCCGCGAATAAATCACTGGGTCGTTTCGACCTGACGGATATCCCACCTGCACCGCGTGGTACGCCACAAATTGAGGTGAGTTTGGATATCGATGCCAATGGTATCCTCAACGTCTCTGCTAAGGATAAGGCGACGGGTAAAGAGCAGTCTATCGTCATCAAGGCTTCCAGTGGCCTGAGTGATGATGAGATCCAGAATATGGTCAATGATGCAGAAGCCCATGCGGATGAGGATAAGAAGTTCCAGGAGTTGGTTGGTGCACGTAACCAGGCAGACAGTCTGATCCACTCCACCCGTAAGGCGATGGATGATGCGGGTGATGACAACGTCGATGCAGAAGAGAAGAGCGCTATCGAATCCGCCATTGCCGTGCTGGAAGAGGCGATGAAGGGTGATGATGCCGCAGATATCGAAGAGAAGACCAAGGCGCTGGGCGAGGCCTCTGGTAAAATGGCAGAGCGCATGTATGCACAGAGCGGTGCGGAAGAGGGTGCTGCCCCAGAAGCGGATGCTGCTGCTCAAGATGATGATGTGGTGGATGCAGAGTTCGAAGAGGTTGATGATAAGAAATAAGCCTTTTTAAAAAGCCTTTTAACCACAGAGGGCACAGAGTACACAGAGAATGAAGTAGTGCCTCTGTGCTCTCTGTGTCCTCTGTGGTTTCATTGGTTTTGAAGAAAGTGATTGATAAGTTAATATAACTAGCTGAAAAATAATATGTCTAAAAGAGATTACTACGAAGTGCTCGGTGTGGATCGGAATGCCAGTGAGGCCGATCTGAAGAAGTCCTATCGTCGAATGGCGATGAAGTTTCACCCGGATCGTAACCCCGACAGTGAAGATGCGGAGGCCCAGTTCAAAGAGGTCAAAGAGGCCTACGAGGTCCTCAGTGATAGCCAGAAGCGTGCCGCCTATGACCAGTTTGGGCATGCCGGTGTTGAGGGCGGTGCTGGACAGGGTGGCTTTGGCGGAGGCTTCGGCGGTTTTGAAGATATCTTCAGTGACATCTTCGGCGGTGGTGGCGGTGGCCGCAGTCGTGGTGGTCCACGTGTCTATCGTGGTGCCGATCTGGCCTACCGTATGGAACTTACGCTGGAGGAGGCGATCTCCGGTATAACACGTGAGATTCGTATTCCAGCCACAGAGATCTGTAAACAGTGTAGTGGTACCGGAGCCAAAGCAGGCAGCAGCCCTGTGACCTGTAACACCTGTGGTGGTGTCGGCAAGGTACGTATGCAGCAAGGGTTCTTCTCGGTACAGCAGACCTGCCCCTCCTGTCATGGTGCGGGTAAAGAGATCAAAAACCCCTGTAATATTTGCCATGGTGCCGGAAAGGTCAAAAAAGAGAAGACGCTCTCGGTCAAGATTCCGGGCGGTGTCGATACCGGGGATCGGGTACGTCTCAGTGGAGAGGGAGAGCCCGGTGAAAATGGTGGCCCCTCTGGAGATCTGTTTGTAGAGGTGCGGGTCAAAGAGCACGCGCTGTTTACCCGTGATGGAGATGATCTCTACTGTGAAATTCCGGTTGGGATTGTTACAGCTACACTGGGTGGTGAGGTTGAGGTGCCGTGCTTGGGTAATAGCCAGTGCGTGAAACTGAAGATTCCATCCGAGTCGCAAACCGGCAAGCTCTTCCGTCTGCGTGGCAAAGGGGTCAAGTCGGTACGTAGCCACGGACCGGGTGACCTGATGTGTCGTGTGATCGTTGAGACACCGGTGAAGCTGAACAGCAAACAGAAAGAGCTGCTCAAACAGTTTGGTGAGTCACTAGAAGAGAGGCGAGAGAAGCACAGTCCACACCACTCCTCATGGTTGGATAAAGTAAAAGGCTTCTTTGAAGACCTGGCCGAATAACATCCCCTCCCCCTAGCAGGGGGAGGGTTAGGGAGGGGGTTGAGTGCCTGAGTTATGTACTCCACCCCCATCCCACCCTTCCCCCTCAATGGGGGAGGCGCTAAAGCAGAGCTACATTTTAAGTCGTAGGCAGAGAACAGAGACTCCATAGAGGTTAAGGCGATGACAAATAACGTATCCATTTCAATTACTGGGGCCGCAGGCCGTATGGGACGCAGCCTAATTGAGGCTACCCATGAAGAGACAAGTGCAAACCTACACTCCGCCATTGAGCACAGTGAAAGCTCCATGCTCGGTGTGGATGCTGGAGAGTTGGCAGGGTTGGGGAAACTGGGGGCCACTCTTGGTGATGATCCAGTTGCTGCGCTAGAGGGGGCCGATGTACTGATCGACTTTACCCGCCCCAGTGTCACTCTCGAAAATATTCAATTGTGTCTTCAGCATGGCACCAAAATGGTCATTGGCACCACCGGCTTCAGCGATGAAGAGAAAGAGAAAATCGCCGAGGCGGCCAAAGAGATCGCCATCGTTTTCGCTCCGAACATGAGTGTCGGCGTTAACCTCTGTTTCAAACTGCTCGATATTGCAGCGCGAGTGATGGGGGGTGAGGTCGATATCGAAGTGATCGAAGGGCATCACCGCCACAAAGTCGATGCACCCTCTGGTACCGCCCTGCGTATGGGGGAGGTTGTTGCTGATGCGTTGGGTCGTGACCTGAAAGAGTGCGCCGTCTACGGTCGTGAGGGCAATACCGGAGAGCGTGAGCGTGGCACGATTGGTTTTGAGACCATCCGCGCGGGAGATATTGTCGGTGACCATACCGTACTCTTTGCCGATATCGGCGAGCGGGTCGAGATTACCCACAAGGCCTCCAGTCGCCTTACCTTTGCGAAGGGTGCGGTACGTGCAGCCGGTTGGTTGATGGATAAGGAGAGCGGCCTGTTTGATATGCAGGATGTGCTCGGCTTGAGGTAGTTCATAGCCCATTTATAGGTGGTTTATTGTGTCAGGATTCAACCATAAAAAGCTGTTCCAGAGTTTTCATTCAGACTATGTTGCACGGGGAAGAAGCTATTTTGAGCGCAACAGAGTCGAGTTTGTAAACCTCAAAAAAGATGGTGGCCTGAGTGCCATTGTCAGTGGTAGACAGTTCTATCAGGTCAATATTGAGCCCATCGTCATCGATGGTGACCAGTGGGTCGTCGATGGGGACTGCTCCTGCCCGGTCCACTACAACTGTAAGCACGTTGTTGCTGCGTTGTTGGAGGCGGAGAAAAAAGAGCTCCCTCTGCTGGGGGATAAGCCGCTGGATGTGACCCCAATGGATGAACGTAGAGGCAAAGGGAGTGGGGAGCGCTTTGTTGAGGAGTGGGTGGGAGCGCTCACCACATTGGCGAATGGGGAACAGACCGCACCCAGGCGCCAGAATAGCCGAGGGAAGAGCGCTCAGAAGCGTTGGCTGCTCTATGTTTTTCAGCCTCCACAGTCGGGGAGGTCACTCTCCCTAGATGTCTGTACTGGGTACCTAAAGAAGGATGGCAACTATAGCCAGATCAAGAGCTTTTCCCCTTACACCACGCTACAAGGTACACCGCCTGAGGCTGTCTTGCCCGAAGATGTAAAACTGTTACGTCAGCTCTATCTCCACTCACAGAACGACTTTAACTCGGGTCGCTGTGCGCTACAGGGGGAGGAGAGCGGTGAGATTTTTGAGAAGGTAGTCGCAACCGGGCGCAGCTTCTGGAAGAGCATTGAGAGTGCCCCGCTGTCACTCATCGAACCTAAACCGATGCAGTTGAGGTGGGAAGAGGATGTGCATGGAGAGCAGAAGCTGCAGGCGAAGGTGGCGGATGTTGAAGAGGTGATGGTTCTGCTGTTGGACCCTCCCTACTACCGGATACCTATGACGGAGGAGGTTGGGTGCCTGCAGAGTGAATATCCCCCCCAGCTGCTGGCCCGGCTGGACCAGTTGCCAGCGGTTCCGCCAGAGCAGGTGGCCCAGTTACAACAGAAGCTGGAAAAACAGCAGCAACTGACGGCCATCCCAAGGCCTCGTAAAGTGACTCCGGTGAAGTTGCACGAGGTGGAGCCACGGCCCAGATTGCGGCTCTTTATGGGGGTGATTCAGATTGAAGATGAGGATGACCAATATTGGTGGCGTGAGGAGCCGGAGTACTATGCCCAGTCGCTACCGATGGTAGAGCTGCAGTTTGACTATGATGGAGTGATTGTCGATTTTGAGGATGAGGCTACGATACTCTGGTCCCATCGGGGGAGCGAGCGTTTACAGATCCCGCGTGATGAAGAGCAAGAGGAGAACTACAGAGCGCAGTTGACCCCCTTTATGTTCGAGGTGGAGTCGTTGATGTATGGTGAGGATGATGTTCAGGTTGATGATCGATACATCGACAGCCTCACCTTTATTGGGGGAGAGGGTAAAATTATCGACTTCTGCTTGGATGAGCTGCCCAAGCTGCGCAAACAGGGGTGGATAATTGAGTTTTCAGAGGATTGGGATTGGACGTTCGCTGAAGAGCCTGAAGGGTGGTACGCCGAGCTGGATGAGTCAGAGAGTGACTGGTTTACTCTGGGGTTAGAGGTTGATATCGATGGGCAGCGGGTTTCACTGCTGCCGATACTGGCGCAGTTTGTCGCAAACCTGCCGAATGATCTCACCCTAGAGCAGCTCAAACAGATGCCGGATGAGCAGAAAATAGTGGTGCGTCTGGATGATGGGCGCCTACTACCGATCTACCTGGGGAAGGTGCGCACCATCCTCAGTACCTTGATTGAGCTCTATGACGAGCGCCCACTGGATGAGCAGGGACGTATCCGCTTCAATCGTCTGGAGGCGGCGCGCATGGCCGACCTGCAGGCGGCAGAGGGTGCCGCCCACCTGCGCTGGTTGGGGGGAGATCGGCTGCTTGACCTCGGTAAAAAACTGCGAGATTTTAACGGCATTGAAGTGGCGGCCCCACCGCAACAGTTTCATGCCGAGCTGCGAGACTACCAACAGACCGGCCTCTCCTGGCTCCAGTTTCTGCGAGAGATGGGGTTGGGTGGGGTATTGGCCGATGACATGGGGCTGGGAAAGACGGTACAGACCTTGGCCCATCTTCTGTTAGAGAAACAGAGTGGGCGGATGCAAGGCCCCTCTCTGGTGGTGGCCCCAACCAGTCTGATGGTCAACTGGCGATCCGAGGCGGCACGTTTTGCACCCGATCTGCGGGTGACGGTGCTGCATGGTGCCGATCGAAAAGAGCGTTATTGTGAGATCAGTGAGAGCGACATCGTGCTCACCACCTATCCACTGGTGACACGAGACCATGAAGAGCTGCTCAGTCACGACTACTACCTGCTCATTCTCGACGAGGCGCAGGTGATCAAAAACCCCAAGGCGCGGGTGACCCAGCTGGTCCATCAGATCCAGGCGCAGCACCGCCTCTGTCTCAGTGGAACCCCGATGGAGAATCACCTCGGAGAGCTCTGGTCACTGATGCACTTCCTCAATCCGGGGCTGCTGGGGGATGAGAAACAGTTTCGTCAGCAGTACCGCAACCCCATTGAAAAGCGCGGAGATAGCCACCGTCAACACATTCTACAGCGCCGCATCTCCCCATTTCTATTGCGTCGTAGCAAACAGGAGGTGGTGCTAGAGCTGCCTGAAAAGAGCACCATTATTCGCTCTGTTGAGCTGGAGGGGGTGCAGAGTAAACTCTACGAGTCGATCCGCCTCTCGATGCACAAAAAGATCAAAAAAGAGGTGGAGCGAAAGGGGTTGAACCGCAGCCATATCATCATCCTTGATGCGCTACTCAAGCTGCGCCAAGTCTGCTGTGATCCGCGACTGCTCAAACTCGATGCGGCAAAAAATGTGAAAAAATCGGCGAAGCTGGAGATGTTGATGGACCTGCTGCCAGAGATGCTCGAAGAGGGGCGGCGGGTGCTGCTTTTCTCCCAATTCACCTCCATGCTCAAACTGATTGAAGATGAACTGAAAAAGAAGAAGATCGACTACGTAAAATTGACCGGTCAGACCAGAGACCGCGCCACTCCAGTAGAGCGTTTTCAGGCAGGAGAGGTACCCCTGTTTCTGATCAGCCTCAAGGCGGGTGGTACTGGCCTCAACCTCACTGCCGCCGATACCGTAATCCACTATGATCCGTGGTGGAACCCCGCAGTAGAGAATCAGGCCACCGACCGCGCCCACCGCATCGGGCAAACCAACTCCGTCTTCGTCTATAAATTTATCACCGCTAATACCGTAGAGGAGAAAATACTGGAGCTACAGCAGCGCAAAAGTGCACTGGTCGAAGGGCTCTATGGGGACGGAAAGGCTGCAACAGGTGGGAAGTTCAGCGCAGAGGACCTGCAGATGTTGTTTGATCCTGTGGTAGATTGATCTGTAACGTGTGTTGAGAGTAAGATAAACCGCTATGAATATCGCGCGCACTGAAGATCTACCCCATTACACCTATGAGGACTACCTCCTCTGGGAAGGGCGATGGGAGTTGATTGAGGGGGTGCCCTATGCGATGTCGCCAGCGCCTTCGATTGAACACCAATCAACCTCTAGCCGTCTGGCTCGGCTGCTTGAAGAGGCCGTAGAGCAGTGCGAACCCTGCTTGGCTCTGTTGCCAGTAGATTGGAAAATTGATGATTCAACGGTCGTTCAGCCAGATAATATGGTGGTCTGCCACCAACCGGATCACCCTAATTACATCAGCCGTGCTCCAGAGCTGATATTTGAGATCCTCTCGCCCAGCACATCAGAGCGGGACCGTAACCTCAAATATCGCCTCTACGAGTCCGAAGGGGTGAAGTATTACGCTATCGTCAACCATGAAGACCGGATCGCAAAAATCTACCGACTACAGGATGGTCGCTTTGTTAAGGCAGCAGATGTTGTAGAGGAGACCTTTGAGTTTGATCTTGGGGTGTGCAATTTCAATCTCGATTTTTCACGCGTGTGGAAGTCGACCGCCTAGTTAAAGAGAGCGCCATTATGTCGATACAGACCGTGCAAGAGCGCACAGCAAAGCTTTTTTATAATCGTCACAACCAATCTGTTCGCTTTCCGAAGGGATTTGAACTGGATGCTGATGAAGTGACTATCCGCAAAGAGGGTGAGTCTCTGGTGATTACCCCCAAGCCCAGAACATGGGATGAGTATTTCGATAACAATACTCATTACCTCAGTGATGATTTCCCAGATCAGATTGAAGAGTTGCCTCCTCAAATCAGAGATAGCTTCTGATGTTGTAACCAATACGCTATTAATCGTTTCATGAGATCTTTCATGCTCCAGCTCCTTCCTCCATGCAGGAGGAGGCTGCTAACCTTCCCCCCCCCCCCTTAAATTGAAAGAACTGCCCCTAAACCCCAACAAAATTGAAGCTGACAGACATGCCTCTATTTCCTGATATTGACTATACCCAGTTTGTCTGAAATTTTGGATATGAAAACTGGCACCAGTTTCATTGACTTTATTACAAAATTGAAATATTCATCACAGAATTGGTCAATATTACTGCTTTAAGTTGAAAGTATACTGTTCATTTGCTAGTGTCGGAAATAGTCAGTAAGATCGAAGCGCAAAAATGGGCAAAAGGGTAATATTCAAGAGGAGTGGTAAGGGTATTATACGGAATCTGTATAGCGCCCTATTTAGTGAGTCCGTATAATGCACAGTTATGTGTGAAAAGAAATAAATATTGAGGAATCAAAATGTCCCATGATATTGATACAAAGGTAATTGGGTGTTTTTCGTACAAGTCTAAAACAGAAGTTACCTGTGATGGTGATGCTTGCATAATTTCTGGTTCTGAAAAGGCCATGCGTAATTATTTGCTGTCAATGTCAGAAGACGCTCATGACAAAATAATGATTAAAAAAACAAGGTTTGGTGAAATAATACTGGGATTAAACCGTGGTGGCGCATATGCATTTGATGAAGAATCTTATAATCGCTTTTATCCTCTGGCAAACAGAATCGGGTATAATTTTAAAAAAGAAGAATTTGCCCCAACAGAAACTGGCCGGCATTTTGTGGTAATAAGGCCATAAAATCTAACTAATATAAAAAGAATCAAAATGTATGCCAAATAATAATTTCGTTCCGAATAAGTTAAAGCTATGGATTGAAGCAAGAAAAAAACATCATTTATCTCATGCTCAGATACAAATGGCTAGGGAGCTTGGTTTAAATCCAAAGAAATTCGGCAGCCTTGGTAGCACAAAACAACAACAGTGGAAGCTCCCATTATCCGAGTTTATCGAAGAAATATATTTCAAGCATTTAAAAAAAAGAGCGCCAGAAAATGTAAAATCTATTGAGCAAATAGTAAAAGATAAAGCAAGAAAAAAAGCAGAGACTAAAGCATGCAAAGAAGCAGCAAAGTCAAGTGATGAAGCAATAATCACATAACAGAACCATCATTGTGTCAAGTTAAATTCAGGACTTTGGGAATGTGCGCAAGCACATGAAATTAGTCAATATTACCCAGTGGGTGAGCGCATAAGCACAAATCCCACCAGAGGAGGTTAGCCACCAAATCTGTAATGAACCTGCGTGTATAACCAAGAGGGAATGCATGAAGCCAGGTGTAGTGAGTGCGCAGGCCGCGAGGTTGAACTCCGAAAATTGTATAATTCCGGATCGAACGAATAAAGATACCTAGGTAAGGCAATGAAAAGCCGACATTTTTGGTGGAATGGAAGGTTAGAGTCCCGTAAGCGACAAGGCAAGCAAAGGGGGCACCGGCGGAGTCTTAGAGCGGGGCATGTGCATACAGGGGTAGTCTGGGAACTTGAGAGAACCGTCACCTCCTTGTGACAAAAGACCGGAAAGAGTATGGCGAACCGGTATACCAAAGGGCCAGGCGTAGATCAGGGACTCCCGAAGCCTGAGAACGAGCCGAAAGGAACACAAACCAAAACGGAGAGGGACAAGGTATTGGGGATCGAGCCGAAAGCGAAGAGAACCAAGAAGGGGAAACGGTAGTCTTAGTGGAACGTAGTACCGAAGGCTAAAAAGTCGGAAAGATGGGGAACCATGCTCAAGGGACCCATTGAAGGGAAGGTGAAACCGAGTATAACGCAGAGCTGGAAGGAAAGATGAAAAACACACAGAAGTTACCAATCATATCAACGCAACTCCAGCAAATTGCAAAACAAGCAATCGAAAATCCGAGCCAGAGATTTACCTCACTGGCTCACCTGATGGACAAAGAATTTCTTCAAGAAGCCTACAGACGATTACGAAAGGACGGAGCGCCCGGATACAGTGGCCGAACCGCAAAAGAGTACAAAAAGGATCTGGAGGCAAACCTGAGCGATCTGCACCAACGACTGAAAGAGAAGCGCTATAAAGCGCCACTCATCAAGCGAGTGTGGATTGAAAAGGAAGACGGCAAAAAGAGACCCATCGGTTTGTCGGAATTTGAAGACATGATTGTCCAAAAAGCGGTATCCATGCTAATAGGGGCAGTGTACGAACAGGATTTCTACCCCTTGTTACGTCCCGCTTTATATGAGCCACTTTGTATCGACCTATTTGAGGTGGGACAAGCTCAGCAAGCACATGACTATGATGATGGCAATTTGGCTTAAAAGCATCAAGGAGCTTCCTTCGGTCCCCTCAGGACTCCTCCCTTGACCCTTTTAAGCCAAATTGCAGCTAGTCGCCATGAGCTTTCTGAGTGAATCCCTGATTTTGTCCCATAATAATTGATGACTGTGAAAACTGATCGCCCTAAATTAAATTGGTACAAATCAGCCGTTTTGGGCCCATATAAAGCGGGACGTAACACCCCTTCTCCCACGGATTCAGGGAAAAGCATAGCGCACATGATGCAATCAAAGAGATACGAGGAAACATCATGGCGCAAAAGACAGGATGGATAATAGATGCAGACATAAGTGGATTCTTCGACAACATAGACCATAGCCAGCTAAGAGAGTTTGTAAAGCGGCGGGTCAACGATGGAGGATTGCAGAGACTAATAGGAAAGTGGTTAAATGCAGGTGTGATCGAAGAAGAGATCATCAGCTACAGCGACAGAGGAACACCACAGGGCGGAGTGATCAGTCCACTATTAGCGAATATATACCTCTATTACGTGTTAGATGAATGGTTTGAAACAGAAGTAAAATCTCGGATGCGAGGGCAGTGCTTTATCGTGAGGTTTGCCGACGACTTCGTTATCGGCTGCGAACTGAAGTGCCCCCCAATTTTTGGACACAAAGTTAAGACAATTTTTTGTGCATAATTACCCCTCAAAAAGGAGCATAAAAAATGGCCGCAAAACGTAAAAGACACACACCTGAATTCAAG